>Ga0306865_1000014_pt1 | contig 114777 bp, 101 predicted proteins | sample AntRauTorckE5431_FD_190441 | JGI IMG/M metagenome (GOLD analysis project Ga0306865, IMG submission 190441) | Saline lake microbial communities from Rauer Islands, Antarctica - Metagenome Torckler E5 #431 (v2) (version 2) | ecosystem: Environmental > Aquatic > Non-marine Saline and Alkaline >... | reverse complement strand
TGACTGGGGGAGAGTTACCAGCATTGACTATTATCGACTCAACCGCCAGGCAGGTAGCCGGAGTACTCGGTACCAAAGAATCTCTAGAAGACGAACGGGCAACAACTGGTGAGGCATACACTCGCCCTGAAGTGATTGAATATAAAAAGAAGAAACTGGAAGTCCCTGCGGTATTTGTGCAAGGGAATCACAAAGAGATAGAAAAAAGGCGGGGTAAATAAATGAACCCTCACATTAAAAGTACAGGTATTGAGCAAAAGTCAATAGGCTGACTTGCAATCCCTCAAATATCACGTATACTCTTGTCCACATACGCAGTGTTGCGATCTCGGATGAGTTACGATTGAGAGATGTTTCATAGGCGGAGGTAATTATTCACGGGAGTGATGCATTTATTTATCCGATAGATAGTTTGAAACAATTTAAAAGGCGCTTGGGCGTTCGTTTTTAGTTGTTTGATATTTTCTATATTAATTTTTAGGTTGTTATGTCACAAGAGATTTCAGTTGGACACATGCCGCAACGGACGTTTGCGAAAGCCGCCGCGCCGCGGATTCCTCTACCAGACCTGATTGAGCCACAACGTGAGTCGTACAAGTGGTTTGTCGAGACTGCCCTGAAGGAAATCTTCACGGAGTTTTCACCAATTTCAGACTACTCTGAAAAGAAGTTTGAAATGGTATTTAAAAAATACGACATTGGTGCACCAAAGTACTCACCAGAGTTTGCCAAGGCAAACAAGCGAACCTACGAAGCTTCACTGCGAGCTGAAGTAGTACTCAAGAACAAAACCTTTGAAAGTGAAAAGAACCAGGAAATCTTCATGACTGACATTCCCATGATGACTGACAACGGTACGTTTATCATCAATGGAGTGGAGCGAGTAATTGTTCCGCAGTTGGCACGAAGTTACGGTATCTTCTTCACTGCCGCTGAAAGCAAGGGTAAAACACTATTTGGAGCAAAGATTATTCCAGCGCGAGGTGCCTGGGTAGAAATAGAATCTGAAGCTGATGGGGTTATTTACGTTAAAATTGACCGAAAAAAGAAGTTTCCAATCTCTTCTTTGCTTCGAGTTTTGGGTGTAGAGAAAGACGCAGACATGATCAAGCTCGTCAAAGACATTGAACGAGGAGAAGAGTACATGAAAGCGACGCTGGCCAAAGACCCAGCGAAAACCACTGACGAATCATTTGTAGAAATCTACAAGCGACTGCGTGACGGTGACTTGGCGACTATCGACAACGCGCGAGACTTTGTCCGTTCTATCTTTTCACCAGAACGATACGACCTCTCTGAAATCGGTCGTCATCACTTTAACAACCGATTTGGACGTCCGGTGACAGCTAAAGCCACGGCTGATCGAACGGTGTCTATTGAAGACATGAAGTTGATTCTGGCGCACATCATTGTGTCTAACCATGACAACCAAGCTAAGCCAGACGATATTGACCACCTCGGTTTCCGTCGTGTGCGCTACTTTGGCGAAATGCTGCAACAACGAGTACGAGTCGGTATGACTCGAATGAAGCGAAACATTCAAGACCGAATGTCGACGATTGAAGCAGAAACATCACTCCCGATGCAAATCATTAACCCGCGACCACTGCAGGCGGCGATTAAGGAATTTTTCACTACCAACCAGCTATCACAATTTTCGCAGCAGCAAAACCTACTCGCTGAGGTCGAACACCTGAGAACACTCTCAGCGCTTGGACCCGGTGGTCTGACTCGAGAACGAGCCGGCTTTGAAGTACGCGACGTGCACACGTCTCACTACGGACGACTCTGCCCAATCCATACTCCAGAAGGTCCAAACATTGGACTTATTCTCCGACTTTCAATGTACGCTCGAGTCAACCGCTTTGGTATCATCGAGACTCCGTACATGAAAGTAGAAAAAGGACGATTGACTGACGAAGTTACCTACATGAACGCTCACGAAGAAGAACACTTTACGATTGCTCACTCCGCTATCGAAGTAGACGATAAAGGAAAAATCAAAAATGACTTCGTGGAAGCGCGAATGAAAGGTGAACCGCGACTGGTACCACAAAACGATGTTGATTATATCGATATCGCGACCAACCAGCCGTTCTCAGTAGCAACCTCAATGATTCCTTTCTTGAATCATGATGATGCCAACCGAACACTCATGGGTTCAAACATGCAGAAGCAGTCAACCCCTTGTCTTATCCAGGAAGCACCGATTGTTGCCACTGGAATCGAAGGAATGGCTGCCAAAGACGTCGGACGAGTACTTTACGCTCAGGAACCAGGAGAGGTGACTGAAGCTGACGCTCGAAAGATTATCGTAAAGATGAAAGACGGAAAAAATCACGAATATCCACTGGCACAACTACAACGAACTAACGACTTCTCAGCCTTCCAGCACCGACCAGCGGTGTCAGTCGGACAAAAGGTAAAGCGAGGAGATTTGTTGGCTGATACTACTTCAACTGACAACGGACAGATTGCGGTCGGGCAAAACGCGATGGTTGCATTTATGTCATGGAATGGAGCCAACTACGAAGACGCGATTATTATTTCCGAACGACTGGTAAAGAAGAGTAAGTTCGCTTCAATTCACCTCGACGAACTAGAGGTGGCTGTTCGCGACACTAAGCTTGGACCAGAGGTAACAACACCGGACATCCCAAACGTATCTGAAGTAAAACTCCGAAACCTAGACGAGACAGGAGTTGTCCGTATCGGAGCTGAAGTACGAACCGGAGATATCTTGGTGGGGAAAGTGACTCCCAAGGGAGAAACTCAACTCACTCCAGAAGAACGATTGCTTCGTTCAATCTTTGGTGAAAAAGCAAAAGATGTGAAAGACACCTCCCTCCGCCTTCAGGCCGGAAAGAAAGGTCGAGTTATCGGTGTGAAAATCTTCTCTCGAGAAAACGGTGACCAGCTTGAAAGTGGAGTCATCAAGAAAATCTTGATTACCGTGGCGCAAGTACGAAACATCTCAGTGGGGGATAAGCTCGCTGGACGACACGGAAACAAGGGAGTTATTTCTCGAATCCTACCCGAAGAAGACATGCCATACACTGCAGACGGAACACCTGTAGACGTATTGCTGACACCACTTGGTGTGCCGTCACGTATGAACCTGGGTCAGATTCTTGAGCTTCACCTCGGTATGGCTGCCCACACACTTGGCTACCAAGCTATCGTGCCGCCATTTGCCGGAGCCAACGAAGACGACGTAAAAAAGGAACTGGTAGAAGCCGGATTCCCAACTGACGGAAAGATTCAACTACGCGATGGGTTGTCGGGTGAAGAATTCGCTCAGAAGACAGCGGTCGGGTACATGTACATCTTGAAGCTTCATCACATGGTGGAAGACAAAATCCACATGCGATCGATTGGACCCTACTCGCTTATTACGCAGCAACCACTGGGTGGAAAAGCTCAAGTGGGTGGACAGCGATTTGGAGAAATGGAAGTGTGGGCTCTCCTGGGATATGGAGCTGCCTATACACTCCGAGAAATGCTGACTATCAAGTCTGACGATATCATTGGACGCTCTGCAGCCTTTGATGCGATTGTTCGCGGCGAGAAGATTTCTCACCCGCACACGCCGGCAGCTTTCAACGTACTACTCAACCAGCTGCGAGGACTTGCACTTGATGTGACTCTGGAACGAGAAGAGCGACCACGACGTAATTATGATCAAGCGTAATCTTTCTGCCTATGTCTAACGAATCAACATTCAAAAAAACAGAATTCAAGAAGCCACCAATGATCCCAACCAACTACACTGGGGTGAGTTTGAAGCTGGCTTCACCAGAAACTATTCTTGACTGGTCATGGGGAGAAGTGACCAAGCCAGAAACCATCAACTACCGAACCCAGCGACCAGAGAAGCACGGTCTATTTGATGAACGTATCTTTGGTCCAGTAGAAGATTACGAGTGTTCATGTAAGAAATACCGAGGAATTCGATACAAAGGAATCGAATGTGAAAAGTGCGGAGTAGAAATCACTCGAGCTATCGTGCGGCGAGAACGAATGGGCCACATCGACTTGTGTGTTCCTGTCTCTCACATCTGGTTCTTGCGTGGAGTGCCAAGCCGAATCGCGATGATTCTTGGCCTGACTGCCTCATCAATTGAAAAAGTTATTTACTTTGCTGGATACATCGTTACTTCAGTAAGTGAAAGTGATCGAGCTCGAATTTTGGCTGAACTCGATACTGAGTTTAAGACCAAGTTGAAAGCTCTGCAAAACGAAGAAGCCCGAGATGCTCTTAAGACTCGAGCTGACGAAACCAAAAAAGAGATTGAAAGCATCAAGCAGGGAACCGTCCTTGATGAAGCAACTTTCCACAAGTTCTCAATCAAGTACAGTACATTGTTTGAAGCTCGGATTGGAGCTGAAGCTATCTACGACCTATTTAAAAACATCGACCTTGGGAAGCTCTGTGATGAGCTCGAAGACCGTTACACCAAAGCCGGAGCGATGGAACGAGCGAAGCTTGATAAGCGACTTGCACTTATTCGCGGGATGCTCAACGCTGGAGTACGACCAGAATGGTTGTTTCTGACTCGAATCCCAGTAATACCACCAGCGATTCGACCAATGGTAGCGCTTGAAGGTGGACGACATGCTAGCTCCGATCTAAACGATCTCTACCGACGAGTAATCAACCGAAATAACCGTTTGAAGAAGCTGATTGATATTCAAGCTCCAGACGTGATTCTTCGAAACGAAAAACGAATTATGCAGGAGGCAGTTGATGCACTTATTGACAACTCTATTCGCCACGGTGGAGGAGCATACTCAGTAATGAGTCAAGCGCAACGACGCCCGTTGAAGTCTCTATCCGACTACCTAAAGAGCAAGCAAGGCTATTTCCGACAAAACCTCCTGGGAAAGCGAGTGGACTACTCAGGACGTTCAGTGATTGTGATTGGACCAGACCTGGCACTCGATCAGTGTGGTCTGCCAAAGCACATGGCTCTGGAACTCTTCCGACCATTTGTGATTGCGGAGCTTTTGAAACAAGAGCTTGCGTACAACATTCGTGGAGCCGGCCGTCTGGTAGAAGATGGAGTACCAGAAGTGTGGGCGATTCTTGATGACATCATCAAGTACAAGTACGTCCTCTTAAACCGGGCACCGACACTTCACCGTCAAGGTATCCAGGCGTTCCGCCCAGTATTGATCGAAGGAAACGCGATTCAAGTACACCCATTGGTATGTCGAGCGTTCAACGCCGACTTCGACGGTGACCAGATGGCGGTACATGTACCATTGTCTGATGAGGCGCAAATGGAAGCTCGAGAAATCATCTCAGCCAACAAAAACATTCTTAAACCAGGTTCAGCCGAACCAGTAGTTTCAGAAAAGCTACTTGATATTGCACTGGGAGCCTACTGGATGACTAAGGTAGTTGAAGGAGCAAAAGGAGAAGGAAAGCATTTCTCTTCACCCAACGACGCTATCAATGCCTACGACTACGAAGTTATTGACTTCCGAGCGAAGATAAAAGTGCTGGCGACAGATACGCCAAAGTATGCTCAATACGAAGGAGCTATCTTTGAAACTACCGTTGGACGTCTTTTGTTTAACTCAGTACTTCCGAGTGACCACAGTTTCATTAATGATGTAGTGGCGCAAAAAACACTATTCCAAATCGTGATTGATATTATCGATGACCGTGGAGCCGACAAGGTGCCAGCAATCGTCGACAAACTAAAGAAATTTGGTTTCAAATACGCAACTGTTTCTGGAGTGACGTGGGGAATTGACGACGTTGTAGTACCAAAACAAAAGCCAGCTATTATTGCTGCAGCTCAAGCTCAAGTGCGCGAGATTGTCTCTCATTATGACGAAGGGCTCCTGTCTCGAGAAGAACGTCGTCGTCTCGTAATTAGTATCTGGCACCAAGCGAAATCTGAAATTGAAAAAGTTCTTCCTGAAACACTCAGCGATAATGGTTCTGCATTTGAAATGTGGAAGTCAGGCGCCCGAGGTTCTCTGGGACAGATTGCTCAGATGGCTGGTATGAAAGGATTGATTGTAAACACCCGAGGTGAAACTCTTGAATTCCCTGTTCTGTCTTCTATGAAGGAAGGTATGACACCAATTGAGTACTTCAATACTACACACGGTTCCCGAAAAGGTCTGGCCGACACGGCTCTTCAGACTGCCAAGGCTGGATATCTTACCCGTCGACTCTTCGTGGTTGCGCAAGACGCGATTGTGACAGAGGAAAACTGTAAGACAAAAGCTGGTACAAACATCAGTCGAGTCTCTGCTTCAGGAATCGAAATCGCTTTCTCGAAAGCTATCAAAGGACGCATCTTAGCTGAAGACGCAATTGACGCAAAAGGCAACGTAATCTTCAAGAAGGGTCATTTGCTTTCTCGTCGAGAAGCCATCGCAGTAGAAGAAACTACGTGCGAATCAGTGATAGTACGATCACCAATGACCTGTAAGACGCTCCGTGGAGTCTGTCAGCAATGTTATGGTATCGACTTGACTACTAATGCTTTAGTGGACATAGGAGAGGCGGTTGGTACGGTCGCCGCTCAAGCGATTGGTGAGCCAGGAACGCAGCTGACGATGAACACCAAGCACGCCGGAGGAGCTGCGTCAGCCGGTGGAGACGTGACTCAAGGTCTTCCTCGAGTAGAAGAAGTCTTTGAAAAACGACAACCAAAAATCCCAGCGATTGTATGTAAGTACACTGGAGTGGTGACGGACGTTCGAACTGACGGACGTGACCGAGTAATTGTAGTTGCACCCGACATGACCGCTGAAGGCGCGCCAAAGAAGAAAGATAATAATGAGTATGAGGTAGATTACCGACGAACTCAGACGGTAGTAAAGGGTGACTCAGTGATTGCTGGACAGCTTTTGACTGACGGTTCAGCCTTGCTCCCGGAACTCTTCAAGTTTGGTGGGCAGGAAGTGACTCAGGACTACATCATTTCTGAAGTGAACAAAATTTACGAGCTACAGGGGGTAACTATTGCGCGCAAGCACATCGAGCTGATTGTGAAGCAGATGATGTCACGGGTAAAAATTACGCACCGTGGAGAAAGTAAGTTTACTATCGGAGAAGTGATTGAAGAGTGGATTGTAGTAGAAGAAAACACGCGCCTCAAAGCCGAAGGAAGAGAGGTTGCTAAGGGAGATCGTCTCATCACCGGTATTACCGAGACTTCACTTACGCGAAAGAGTTTCCTCTCAGCAGCGTCATTCCAGAACACAACTCGAGTATTGATTAACGCAGCAGTGAAGGGAAGTAACGACAATCTTGCCGGTCTGATGGAAAACGTTATCATCGGAAAACTTATCCCAGCCGGTTCAGGCTTCAAGGGGAGTAATAAGTACAAGATGATTGAGAAGATGCAGTCAGAACGATAGTAGAGAATAAAAAAGCGGCGCCAATAGGCGCCGCTTTTTTTGTATATCAGGGAAGGGGATATAGTCGACCCCGACACCTCAGCCCTCACTGTGAGACTCAGCGGCTTCACCCTGTGGGCTGCAGATGCTTCGCTACACAGTGAGGACTGGGGTGTCTTGAGGTATAAAAAAACCCGCTGATGTTGCGTGGTTTATGAGTGCTGATTGTATTATAATTTCGATGCACAGACCTCAAGAATATAAGTAATGAGGAGCACCGTAACAATAGTGTATATGCCTAAGTGCAAAATAAAGAACTTTTTTGGCATTTTAGGATAATCCTTGAGAACTAGTGTGTTGTACCCAGTCCATACGCATACTATTAATACCAAAAGAATAATCACAATAACTTTCATATAGCCCTCTTTTTTTGCGTTTATTCAGTCTTACATATTATACATTTATAATTAAATAAGTCAATATTTAGCTACCAATTCAGTTTAACGGTATACTAGGTCCATTATGAGCGATGCAGTCCAGCAAATTAAAGATAAACTGAATATTCTTGATGTGATTTCTCCCTATGTGGATTTGCATAAAGCGGGGAAGAATTATAAAGGGAAGTCTCCGTTTGCGGCGGAGAAGACACCGTCTTTCTACGTTTCTCCTGACCGAGGGATGTATTACTGTTTTTCTACTTCCCAAGGGGGAGATATTTTTAATTTCATTCAGGCGATGGAAGGAGTTGATTTTAAAGAGTCCCTCAAGATGTTGGCGGTCAAAGCTGGCGTTGAATTGGTGCCGGAAGACCCGAAGAAGAAAAGTGAGCGGGAGCGTCTGTTTGCAACGGTTGAAGCAGCCACGGTCTTTTTTGCGGAGCAGCTGGAGAAGGAGGCTGAAGCACTGGAGTACCTACATAACCGAGGGGTGAAGTCTGAAACAGTAGCCAAGTGGCGGATAGGATTTGCGCCCGGGCCACCAAAGTCTGGTTGGCGGGAAGGGAAGGATCACTTAGAGGCTCTGGGGTACACCAGAGACGAGCTGCTTAAGAGTGGGATTATCAAGACTACTGATGCTGGTAAGGAGCCGTTTGATGTCTTTCGTGACCGTATTATGTTTCCGATGGCTGAGCCGGGCGGGAAGATGGTGGCATTTTCTGGACGTGTTTTGCATCCAGATGACAAAGCTCCCAAGTACGTGAATTCTCCTGAGACTGATTTATATAAAAAGTCTGATCTACTTTATGGCTACGATAAAGCCAAGACCGGAATCCGAAACCTGAACTTTTCTTTGATTGTCGAAGGGCAGTTTGATGTGGTGATGTGCCACCAGGCAGGGTATAGCAATACGGTGGCTGTGTCTGGTACCGCTCTTACCCTGCATCACGTGCAGCTTCTGGAGCGGATGTCAGACAAGGTCGTACTGGCACTAGATGCTGACCGGGCCGGGATTAACGCTATGAAGAAAGGGGCGCAGTTGATGCTCGGCCGAGGACTCGACGTAAAGGTGGCCGAAATGCCGCCAGGGAAAGACCCAGCGGACATCATTCAAGTAAATCCGATTGATTTTAAACATATCATCGGTAAGTCTGTACATGTAATTGATTTTTTTCTTCACGTCATCAAGCGTGAAGTCACCGACAACCGAGCCTTTAAGCTCAAAGTTCGGGAAGAAATATTACCATTTATTTTGCTATTACCCAGCCGCATCGACCAGGAACACTTCGTGGGAAAGGTGGCGGAATATATTCACTCGACGACTGAAGCAATTCGTTACGAACTTGACCGGCTCAGAGAAGATAAAAAAATTGCACCTAGTGGGTTCAGCGAAGTAGTAAAGGTGACGGTGCCAGTTGTCTCTAATAGTACCGGTAGCTTGATAAACGCGCGAACATTTTTGCTCGCAGCACTAGAAGTGGTCTCAGAAGATTTTCAGAAAAAAGTACTCGTACATCTGAATGCCATTGACACCTCAGAGTTTGAAGCTGTCTCGGAGTCAGATTTTGCCGGAGTCGTTTTTTCACTAGAACAGCAATTTGCGCATTTACCCAAGCTAGCCATTCAAGAAGAACTAGTCTCCAAATTGAATCAATTAAAAATAGGTATGGTTCGCAAGAACATGAATGAAGCAAGATTAAAACTCCACGAGATTGAACGACAAGGTAATGATGCACAATTACTAGAGATTATGCAGACCTTAGCTGGGCATGAAAAACATCTCCGCGAACCTAAGCTAGAAATTGATATCTTCGTATAATCACTAGACATTTCAGTGTTTTTCTGTATAGTGGGGAGCATTATGGCTACCCAAAAGGCCTCAAAAAAAGTAGAAAAAAAAGCGGTCAAAAAAACCGTTACAAACACCAAGGATACGGCCCCTAAAAAAGCTTCACCAAAAAAAGCTGTGGCCCCAAAAAAAGTAGTAATCAAAGGTGATGCGGGAAAAACTCCCGCAGTACCAGTAGACACATCGAAGCCAAAAAAGAAAACCGCAAAAGAATTAAAACGAACCGCTAATCGGGAAGCTGTTTCTGCAGCTGCCAAAGCAGCCAAAAAAGCCAAGCTACCACTGGTCCCAAAAAAAGAAGAGAAAGCAGTAAAGCTCACTAAGAGTGAGAAAATGCTGCAGGCAAAATCAAAAGTGTTGATGAAGCTTGGAAAAGAACGTGGGTATGTAACCTACGATGAGCTTTTGAGAGCGTTTCCAGAAATTGAAAAGAATGTTGAGTTTTTAGATACCTTGTACGAGAATTTTTCAATTGCTGGAATCGATGTGTTACAAAGTGGAGGAATGCTCGGCGACGACCCGAGTGTCGAAGTGATTGCACAAAAGAATGCCTTCAAGCGAGGTGACAGTGGATACGACTCTATTCAAATGTATTTGCGTGAGATTGGACAATATCCACTGCTCAATGCACATGAAGAACGGGTACTGGCCAAGCGAATTGTTGATGGTGACGAGGAAGCTCGAAACCTGCTCGCTCGAGCAAACCTGCGTTTGGTGGTTTCGATTGCCAAGAAGTACGTTGGACGATCGCCAGACCTGACGCTCTTAGACTTGATTCAAGAAGGGAATCTCGGTCTTTTCAAGGCCGTGGATAAGTTTGATTTCACTAAAGGATTTAAGTTTTCTACGTACGCTACGTGGTGGATTCGTCAAGCTATCACTCGAGCGCTGGCTGACCAGTCGCGAACGATTCGTATTCCCGTGCACATGGTGGAGACAATGGCGAAGTACAAGCAAGTGTCTCGTCGTCTCTCGCAAGACCTTGGTCGTGACCCGATGCCAGAAGAAATTGCTACGGAAATGAACGTTGAAGTGGAAAAGATTTACCAAATCGAAAAGATTTCTCAAGACACCATCTCGCTAGAGCTTCCAGTGGGAGACGATGATGACCGTTCACGATTGTCTGATTTTATTTCCGATGACAAAATCACTTCTCCCGACCAAGAAGTAGCACACAGTATTTTGACCGACCAAATCACTGAGATTCTTGAAACTCTTTCCGAGAAGGAGCGAAAAATCCTTGAAATGCGTCACGGATTACTCGATGGCACTTATCACACGCTGGAAGAAGTAGGAAGAGAGTTTGGAGTAACCCGAGAACGCATTCGTCAGATTGAAGCCAAAGCATTAGAAAAAATCCGACAACACGAAAAAGCCAGAAGATTGAAATCGTACTAATAAGGAAAACTAAAACCGGTCAGTGAGTATCACTGACCGGTTTTAGTTTTTTGAGAGCTCGTCACGCAGCGTAATAAATAGTTTCGGCGAGATGAGTTCTTTTCTTACAATATCCTCAAGTACTGATTCTTCGATAGCCTGTACGCTGTGTTGAGCCAGGGAGAGCGTGAGTGTACTGGCGAGCTGAGGATTACTTTTAGAAAGATCACTGAGTTTCTGGAACGAATTATTCTTAAACGAGGTATACAAATCAATGACGTGAGAGACCGCTGCGTCAGTGAAGATGCTTCCCGAGGCGTGTTTCAGTTGAGTAAACTCTTTGAGTACTTTTCGTGAGATTATCGTTTGAGCTCGGTAATACATGTATTTTTCGATGGTAACTTGTTCAAAGGTTTTTTTACGAAAGACTTTACGGATTTTACTAGCTAAGTATTCAAAGACATCCTTTGAGTCTACTGGCACAGCTAAGTCTGGTGCGAGGTTGCCCGAGTCAATTTCTTCTTGTTGGTGTTGGAGTTTGTTGGCGATTTTTCGGTAAACCGGTTCAGTCACTTCGCTGTTGTGGTAGAGATTTTTTAGATGACGTTTTTCAACCCCGATCGCAAACATTCGTAATACTCGAAAGGCCAAGTCTTCTCGGTTTGTAGTAGAAAGATGAGCTACCTGCTGGCAGGCCTTGGTAAAGGCTAGAGAATGTTCTTGCATTAACTTGCTCGCTACGTGTTGATCAATGTATCCTCGACTCTGATATTTTTCGAGGCGTCGAGTAACGTGATGGTGAATAAGAGCCTGTGCTTCTTGGTATTCAATTTCCTCCACATTGGTCAAAGCGTCTATCTTAAACTTTCTGATAAAGGCTTTCATGGTAGTAGCCTTGATAAACAAAGTGCCAGCGATGCACCCAATAGTCAGGGCCAAAAGAAAGTCTTTGGGACTGGTAGCTAAAGGCCAATTATTAACCACAAAATCATCAGGAATGATAAGTACCATGGTCACCGCCAGGGCACCTCGAAGCGATCCCCAGGCCAGTAAGTGTTGCCAAGCTCTAGGAATGCTATTGGCGGTGGTTTGTGAAAGGTTGTAGAGAGTTGTAATCGGATAAATTGAGGCCGCTCGAGATAGAGCAACAATAACAATGGCTATAATGACTGAAAAGAGTACTACTGGTTCAGTCAGCGGCAATTGCGTCATTAATAGACCAATGAGAATAAACACCAGTGAGTTTGCCATGAATGCAAATTGCTCCCAGAGCTCTGATACAAATTTCTCAGCTCGAGGATGAATTTTTGCCCGTCCGTAATTACCCATCAGTAGGGATGCGACAGTTGTACTGATGATAGGAGAGATGGCTATTGTGGTTCCAAAAAGCAGGGGCTGGGTAGAAATAAGTTCGGCTAATATAAATGTGACGTGAGCTAATACAATTGTAAGTGTAATGCTGGCCACTTCGCTCTCTCGGGCTGAGCCAACTAGGAGGGCGAAAAATCCACCAATCAGTAATCCAAACAACACACCACCTATGAGCATCGAAGCAAAGGTAAGTACGCCTTCAATCGACGTCATTATGGTCACGGCATTGCTGTTGATAGCTTCAAGTGTAATCAGAAACACCGCTACCGCAGTAGCGTCGTTGAAAAGACTCTCACCTTCAAATATCAATGAGAGTCGCCTAGGGGCACCGAATTCCTTGAACAGAGCCAGTACAGCTACAGGGTCGGTGGCAGAGATAAGAGCACCGAACAAGAATGTGATGGAGAGAGGGATGGTGACACCAAGTAAAAGTAAGGCAAAATGGAGAGCAACGGCTATAAAAATAGTAGAAAGGAGGAAGCTCCCAATCGCCAGCATCAACACAATTGATTTATCTTGGACAAGCTTTCGGATGTTCATGTGGTACGCAGATTCGAAAATCAACGTTGGGAGAAAGAGATAGAAGAGTAGCTCTGGAGTCAACGTGAATTCACCAAAAAAACTAAAGGCCGGTATGTGCGTTAAGAACCCTAGACCGATACCGATGATTACCAACAAAACAGTGTGCGGTACACGTATTTTTTTAGCCCAAAACAACGCCAAACTTGAGATGCCGAGCATGATGAATATCGCTAATGTAGTTTCGATGGTAATCATGATTGTGCCCCCTACTGCGAGTAGCTTCGGTGCAGCAGAATTGGCTACTATACGCTGAGAGTACGCGGCTGGCAATAGCACTTGTGCTCAATATCCGGGAGTTTGTTATACTGCAGTAAATGAAACAAAAACAAGATAGAGAAGCATTCAAGATTGCTTACACAGCCCTCAATGCGGAGCAAAAAGATGCTGTAGATAGTATAGACGGACCAGTGATGGTGGTAGCTGGTCCCGGGACGGGAAAGACGCAGATTCTTACCTTACGCATTGCTAATATTCTTATTCAAACTGACACTGCACCGGAAAGTATTCTGGCCTTGACGTTTACCGAGTCAGGCGCCAAGGCAATGCGTGAGCGGTTGCGACGATATATTGGAGCCACGGCCTACCAGGTTCCTATTTATACTTTTCACGGATTTGCGGAGCAATTAATTTCACGTTATCCAGATTCATACCTAAGAGTAATCGGTGGTCGGCCGGCCAATGACTTAGAAAAGATTACGCTTGTGGAGAGTATTTTAGATAATCCAGAAATAAAGCTGCTGCGACCAATGGGAAATCCCCAATACTACGTGCCGCACATTTTGCGTATTATTGGGCAACTCAAACAGGAATATATTACCGCTGACGCGTTTGCCAGCATCATCACTCAGCAAGAAACAGAACTCCAAGGGATAGAACAAATTCACGAAAAAGGCGCTCATAAAGGTAAGGTGCGGGGTGAATACTCCAAAAAAGAAAAGTCCGTCGAAAAAAATCGGGAGCTGTTGTTGGTATACCGACAGTACGAAGCGTTGTTGAGTGAACAAAACCTTTATGACTTTGACGACATGATTGTCGAGACTGTGAAAGCGCTAACCACTGACGAAGAAATGTTGCGCGACCTGCAAGAGCAGTATCAATACATTCTGGCTGACGAACATCAGGACGTAAACGGCTCGCAAAATAAGATCCTTGAACTCTTAGCGGCTTTTCACGACTCACCAAACATTTTCGCGGTGGGGGACGAGAAGCAGGCAATTTACCGTTTCCAGGGCGCATCTTTAGAAAATTTCCTGTACTTTACTGAGCAATTCCCCGGCACAAAGGTAATATCACTCACTAGTAATTATCGTTCCGGGCAACCAATCTTAGATGCGGCACATAGTTTGGTAGAGGTAGGAGAGGCAGGACCGTTAAAAGATTTGCGTGTGCCGCTGAACGCAAAAGCAGTCGTAGGAGCTGAAGTAACTAAGCGAGAATTTGTGCATCAGGCAGTGGAAGATACGTGGCTCAACCAAGAGATTCAGACGCAGCTAAACGCTGGAGTGGAGCATAAAGAGATTGCCGTTATTGTACGCACCAACAAAGAAGTTGAAACAGTCAGCTCGTTCTTGCGAAAAGCCGGATTTCCTGTCACCGCTTCGGCTGATGGAGATATCTTGAGACACCCTATCACTCAAGCTGTGCAAGGTCTTATCAGCGCGGTGATTACCGAGAAAAATGAAGAAGCCCTGTTTGCGGTACTTCATGGTGCGTACTGGGGAATTCCGGTCAGCGACTTGGTGAAAGTTCTGTCTGCTCGCTCCTACGACGTTTCATTGTGGGGTATTTTGTCTGACTCGACAATGCTAGAGTCGCTGAAAGTAGAAAATGTCGAAGTACTGCAAAAAGTAGTGACTGTCATAGAAGCAGCGCGCGAAAAAGAAGTACATGAAGCGCCGCATCGAGTGTTGGAATACGTGCTGCAACAAAGTGGTTTTCTTACTCACTTAATGAAACACGATCCTTTCGAAGGGACCCGGGTCCTGCGAAGACTCTACGATGAAATAGAAGAGCTGGTGATTCGTGACGGAGTCGGAACACTGCGAGAAGTGAGTCAAATGTTTGCCACTTTACAGGCGTACAAGCTGAAACTCAACGCACCGTTCATTGAAACCAACGACCAAGCAATCCAAGTCATGACCGCCCATAAGTCCAAGGGTCTTGAATTCTCCGCCGTGTTTGTGCTGCATGTGACAGACCGCGCCTGGTCTGGCGCAGGAAAGAAAACCTATTTTGATATCCCTCTGCAAACTCACCTCGGTGTCGAAAAAAGTGAATGTATCGAAGACGAAAGGCGGCTGTTGTATGTAGCGATGACGCGAGCTAAGCACTCATTGTTCCTTTCGTTTTCTCAGACTAACTCGGACGGAAAAGAGCTAATGGAAGCTCGTTTACTCAATGACATCCAAGAACAACTAATTGAGATTAAGAGTACAGAAAAAGAGAATGTTGATTTTGACCCACTGCACTCACTTACCTTAGAGACGAAAACGATCACTATTGATGCCGGTTTGCTCACACACTTACTAACCGAGCGAGGCTTCTCCGCCACTTCACTTAATAATTATTTGCGCAGCCCGTGGGACTATTTCTATCGGAATGTGCTACGTATTCCTGAGACTCAGGCAGTGCACATGCAGTTTGGTACTGCTGTGCATAACACTCTCGAGTATACAACCGCTTTTCACACCAATAATAAGACATTCCCATCAGTTGTTGAATTGAAAAAGAAGTTTGAACAAGAACTGAGGCGACTACCGGTAGGTGTCGAGGAGTACACGCGACTGCACGAAAAAGGATTTACGGCGTTACTGGCCTATGTTGAGTATCTTCGAAGTGAATTGCCAGAAGAAACCAAAGAAGAACTTAAGCTACGAGTACACCTAGAAACCGGAATCCCCGAGTTCCCTGAGATCATTTTGACCGGTAAGCTTGATAGAATTGATGTTACTAATGGACAGGCGTTTCGAGTGGTTGACTACAAAACCGGCAAGCCAAAGTCACGTAATGCGATAGAAGGGAAGACGAAAGGTTCAGATGGGGGTTATAAACGACAATTAGTTTTTTATGCTCTACTGCTTTCTTTGCACGATGACCAACGGTATCAATGTCGGACCGGAGTTTTGTCTTTTGTTGAGTCTGATGCAAAAGGGTCGATAAAAGAGGAATCGTTCACTATTACTGATCAGGAGATAGAAGATCTGAAACAAGAAATCATTGCTTCAACCCAAGCTATTATCAGTGGGGAGTTTATCACCCAGTCCTGCGACGACTCTACGAGTGAGTACTGTCACTTCGTACACCAACTCAACCGGTAGCGACAATATCAAAAAGAAGAGCTCCTATAGGCGCTCTTCTTTTTGATAAAACGGTACCTCTCTAGTTAAGAACAGGAAGTCCTTGTGCATTCATTGGAGTCTCGCCAGGCTCAACCGCTGAGGCATCGAAGTTTCCATCGAGCTGGTCGATAAGGTTCTCGACGATACCTTTCACTACGTCATATGGCTGGGCACCGTTTATGACTGCCTGTTGATTACCGACGAGCAGAATGGTATATGGGGTGCCACGAGCGCCAGCGTCGTAGCCGTCACGAATGCTATCTTCCACCACTTGCTTCATGCGGCCTTCGTTCATGCAAGCTGAATATTGACTCCTTTCAACTCCACTATTTTCTGCGTACTGCATGAGTTTTGTTACATTGGTGCCTTGGTTGAGATTTCGCCCGTCGTATATCAAATCTGAAAAAGTCCAAAATGCATCATTGCCACCAATATCACCGACACAGAGCGCTGCTTCAGATATTTTTGGGGAATTTGGATGGAGTTCAGCGAGAGGGAATTGTCGGTATACCCACGCGATTCTTCCGGTCACCCCATACTCGTCCATGATTTGGTGCATGGTATTGTGAAATTGCTTACAAAAAGGACAATCGTAGTCTGAGTACTCAATCATGACAATTGGTGCGTTAGGGTTGCCCAGGATGTAGTCAGTTTCGTCAACACTGCGAGCGACTCCGTCGGTCAGTTCTTCTGGAATGTCTCCTGGGGTTTGGTTGGTCGCTTGCTCAGAGTTGCTCGCACCTTGATTAGTAAAAAAGATAGCAATCGCAATCATGGCAAAGCCACAAATGATTGCAACTGGGATGATCGGTGAGCTATTTTGTTGGGTTGGTTCCATATGCCAAGCACTTATTCTGAATATAACCAAGTATAGCATGTGGCGGCCGTGGTATACTCTGCATTAATGGAATTAGTGGATGCGATAATTCTTGGCCTGGTACAAGGAATAACAGAATTTTTACCGGTCTCCTCAACTGGACATTTAGTTTTGGTGCGAGACTGGCTCTCCATGACCGGAGCAAACGCCCTGGCGTTTGACGCTGTCTTGCATTTTGCGACCGCTGCAGCAGTCATTCTCTATTTTCGAAAAGACTTGTGGATGCTCCTTCAAGCAGGGCTCCGTAAGCTCAGCCGGTTACCGGTAAACGAGCGGGACTTAACTCTGCTGTACGCGCTAGCGATAGCAACCGTACCAGCCGTTATTTTTGGGCTGCTTTTCGAATCGTTTATCACCGAATATCTGCGAACTACGTTGATTGTGGCGGGTGTACTATTTGTGGCCTCTTTGTTTTTCATGTATTCGGAGTGGAAATACTATTTGCGGCCAGTGCACGGCTCTATTACTCTCAAACGGGCAGTGGGAATCGGTTTCTTTCAAGTGCTTGCCTTGTTGCCAGGAATGTCACGCTCGGGAGCAACAATTGCTGGAGGTATGCTCTTGGGTCTGAATCGGTATGAGGCTTCTCGTTTCTCATTCTTGCTCGCGATCCCTATTACCCTGGGTGTTGGATGTAAAATGCTTTTAGACCTGCTTAAAGAGGGTGAGATGGTAGAGTGGTATCCTATCATCATCGGAGCCACCGTAGCCTTCTTTACTGCTCTTCTGGTCATTCATTTCTTTTTGGTCTTTATTCGCAAGTACACCCTGTGGCCGTTTGTCTGGTACGGCATTATCCTGGCCGGAATGGTCGGATACGTTTCTCTATTTACAATTTAAAAAACTACCCGAGGGTAGTTTTTTAGAAAAGCATGGAGTGGGTCATGGCTGCATCATCGGGTTCTTCCCAGTGGCCGATATCAAGTGGAATTTCTTTTTTACGGTGACCGTCCTTAAATTTCACGTGTCCATTCTTGCGGGCATATTCAAAAATATCTTTGGTCACTTTCACGTCTTGTTCACAGTACTTCATGATTTCTTTAACTTTTCCTTCCCTCCACCAGCGAACTGCCTGGAGCCCATCGGCTGACTTTTTCGCTCCGAGCGTAGCTTGAGCGATACTATCTAATCGTAGCCGTCGACCGAGTGAAGCTTTGATGTCTTCCAGAATATCGATACTTTTTATCTGCGTGAGGTCTCCTGGATAATATTTATTTAATAGGGGAATATCGAAATGATTGCTGTTGTACCCAACCAGGGCGTCAGCCTTTTCAATGATTGGCCACAAGTCGTCAAGGTTATCTATGGTCACCGTGGTGTACTTTTCGGTGCCAAAGTCATAGACGGTACCGACTGATATGTCCAGAGCGGTTGGGTCACTGGAACCCACTTCTTGAAAAAGATTTTGCGTTTCTAGGTCAAATACTACGTAGCGCATGATGGGTGTGAGTATAGCATATTTACAAAGGCGGGCTTATAAACAGGCCCGCTTTGTAAATAGATTGATTAGATATTTATGCAACACTCATGAAGTTCATGAGCTCAGAAAGTTGTCCTGACTGCTCTTCGCCTGAGCTCAGGTTCTTAACAGTGAGCTTCCCGGAAGCGACTTCATCTTCCCCGAGAACAATTACAAACTTAGCTCCTTTCTCCGTGGCGAGACTGATTCGTTTGCCAACTTTTTGGGTACCAATTGCAGTGGAGACAGACAAGCCGGCTTGTCGTATCTGGTGAGCAATGGCTTGCCCTGGTAGGTTTTCTTTCCGAGACCACGGGATAACAACAACATCAGCAGCAGTATTTTTAATATTTGACGGTAGCAGCTGGTGTGTTTCTAAGAAATCACGCATGGTCACGTCTCCCATCCCAAATCCGATGCCAGAGACTGGTTCTCCCCCAAACATACTGGTGAGGTCATCATATCGACCACCACCAAGCATGGAGCGATTATTTTTCCCAGAGACATCAAAAATTTCAAAGATGGTGCCTGTGTAGTAGTCAAACCCGCGAGCTAGGCTCTTATCAAATACCACATTGGTGATACCAAGCTCTGCAAGTCCAACAACGACATCAGTTTGTTCATCGCTTTTTTCTAGCATGATGATTATTTCTTCAACGAGAATGCTGTCTCCTACAATCTTCAGTAGTTCTTCGCGGTACTCGCTTTGATCAATTTTATTTTTGCGGTCATTGAGTCGGGTGATAGTTTGAATGTCATCATGACGTACCCCTAGGGCGAGGTAGAGCCGCTCCATCAGCCGACGGTCATTGATGCGTATCTCAAACATTTCGGGCGTTGCTCCCATATCAATTAACGTTTGTTGAGCTAGCGCAATTATCTCGACGTCCGCTGAAAAGTCAGCCGCACCGAAAATGTCACAGTTGAGTTGCCAGTGCTCGCGCAGCCGACCTCTTTGGGGTCGCTCGTAACGGAATAGATTGGGGATAGAGTACCAACGTAACGGGTAGGAAAGAGTGCGGGCTTTTTTGGCGACCAGACGGGCTATGGTCGGGGTCATTTCCGGTCGTAACGTTACTTCTCGTTCTCCTCTATCGATGAAGGTGTAAGTTTGTTCGTTTACTATCTCCGCATTGGCTGCTCCTTTGGCTCGGTACAGGTCAGACGATTCTAGGATAGACGCATCGTATCGCTCAAAGCCAAAGCTCTTGGCGGTGCGACTCCACATGTCGAAAATGTAGCTTTGGACGGCCATGTCTTCTGGGTAAAAATCCCGGACACCTTTATAAGAATCAGTTGATAGGTGGGTATGTTTCATAAGTAGATTGTAGAAGAGTCGGGGGACGAAATCAAGCTATTGCAGTTGTGCCCCAGGGTTTGTGTACAAGGATTGCAGGCGAGCATCCGTTGCTTTTTGGATGATTGCCTGCAGTCCACGTGGGTCTGGCAAACCCCCAGAACGGAAATTACTTTCAAACTGACTGGCTGTTTGCGCATTAAGTGTACCGAAGTTGAAGAAGGTTGGAATTATTCCCTTGATTGAAAACTCAATGTCTTGTAGTCGTTCCAGCCGAAAGATACTGACGTTACGGTTGAAGAATCTAATCTGGTCAATCAAAATTATTCGCCGGTCCGTGATAATCCACAAATCCAGGTAATAATGGGTCCAGATGGTGAACCCGGCCATCAGGGTGAATATAAGCCAGCCCGCCATTGCAAAAGCAATGACAGCGGTGTATTCGCTCAGACTGATGTCGAAGGCTGCTAAAGTGTCCGGAAAAATGAGGAAGCCACTTAAGATAAAGAAAGGAATCAACAACATCACAAACGTGCCGAATAATTCAGCCATGATAACAAACCAGTGCTTACGTACCATCTTTAAGACTTTCTCATCCGGCTCCAGTTGGATTTTCTCGAACAACATAATATTAAATAGTGAGCAGTATTAACGCCATGATAAGCAGGAGTGGAAACGTACTCACAAAAAACGTAATCAGAGTAATACGACTTATCTGTTGGTCAGTGCTGTAGGTGCTCCAGTGGTAATACAGCACAGCTGAAAAAATCGCGTACGTTCCGGCTGTCAAATACATAGCGAGTAGCAACGTGGAATGAAGAGAAAAAGCCGGTCCAGCGAGCTGGGTGAAATCTGACATACTAATAGTGTAGCACTGAAACTCGGTCCACTTCGTACTGGTCTTTGAAGGTCTCTGAGGTGAAACCATTCCGTTCGGCGGCGATAGCAATTTTCACTACCTGTTCCGGCTCATGCTCAATCCACAAGTGCCCACCCGGTTTTAAATGGATGGACGTTTCTGCAATCAGTTGTTTGATTATTTCCATCCCTTCTTTGCCACCATAGAGTGCGAGATGTGGTTCGTTGGCCGCCACTGATTCATCAGTCCGGTTCAAAGACTTATCAATATATGGAGGGTTGCACAAAATCACATCAAACATGTCGGGGATATTTTGGTATAAACTGGTCTGAAAAATCGCGTACCTTTCTGGTGGGATGCCGTTTTCTGTAAGATTCTTTTCTATGGTGGGGATGTGCGAGGCATCAATTTCTGAGAAGGAGATGTGAGCTGTCGGCAGCGCTTTGGCAAGCGCTATGCCAATGCAGCCTGAACCAGCGCAGAGGTCGAGAACTCGAATAGACTTTTCGTCCAAACCCAAGGAAAGCGTGGTGCCGTTTTTTAATGTTTCAATCGTTCTTTCGACCCAGAATTCTGTTTCCGCACGGGGAATAAGAGGACGAGAATCAAGCCAAATGGTGCAGTCAAGAAAGGGAATGAAGCCAATCAGATAAGCAAGTGGTTCACCTAAAATCAGACGTTTGCAGTCGGTGTAAAAAGCTTCACTTTTTACACCCTGATACTTTTCAGTGAGCAGCCATTGGATTTCTTTATTTTCCATAGTACAACTATGCAAAAACTCAATCCAAACGTCAATCTCTAATCATGAACAATCATGGTGATAAACATCCAAAACGGTCAAGCTCTTTCTGACCCGCGCTGACGCCTTTTTTGTTATACTGCTGCGATGTCAAATGTACCAATGCTCGAGATTACGAATCTCGTAAAAGAATATGGAACAGGGAAGGAGAAAAAACGGGCCGTCGATAACATTTCACTCATAGTGCCCAGGGGCAGTTTCTTTGGGCTACTGGGTCCAAACGGTGCCGGAAAAAGCACGACTATCCATTGCATTACCGGGGTTGCCCAACCGACGTCTGGTCAGATATTAGTGGATGGTATTGATGTGGTAACGGACTATCGGACTGCCCGAACAAAGGTCGGATTATCACCGCAAGAATTTAATGTCGATATTTTCTCTACACCATATCAACTAATGGACTATATGGGTGGCTATTATGGTATTCCTAAAGCTGTGAGAGAGGAACGCGCCGAGGCTATGATACAGCGATTGGATTTGCAGGGACATCGTGATGTAAAATTCCAGAAACTTTCTGGAGGACTCAAGCGCCGAGCTATGCTTGGGCGAGCTCTTATCCATACTCCGGACCTACTTATTTTAGACGAGCCAACAGCTGGGGTAGATGTGGAGCAGCGACACGACATATGGGAATACCTCAAAGAAATGAATCAAAAAGGGAAGACAATTATTTTGACGTCGCACTATCTTGAAGAGATTGAGTACTTATGTGACCAGATTGCCATTATTAACGACGGAAAAATTGTGGCCAACAAATCTAAAGCAGAATTCATGAAGGGCGGTCAGTCGGTAGAGGAAGAATATCTAAAGATAACCAGAGCAGATAATAAGTCAACGAAATAATATGAAAGTAAATTGGATTGGACTATATACGATGTTCAGACGCGAAGTACAGCGAACCAAACGAGTAGCTATTCAGACTCTAGTGGCACCAGTCATTTCAGCGACGCTCTACATCTTTATATTCGGTACGGTTATTGGTACCAAGATTGAGGACTTCGCAGGTGTGCCTTATATCTCTTTTGTATTTCCGGGTATTCTAATGTTGTCCATCATTAACGCCTCATTTGCCAGTGCGTCTTCAGCACTCTACTTCATGCGCTTTACTCGTGGGATAGAAGAAGTGTTGATAGCACCATTTTCATACTTTGAGATGCTGCTGGGATTTGTCGGTAGTGCCATCTTGCGGGCGCTGGTGGTGTCGGTCTTGATTCTGCTGGTGGGGCTGGGGTTCGGAGCGGTACAGCTGATGAACCCACTGGCTTTTGTAGGGTACGTATCAGCTATCGCAGCTATCTTCGCCATGTTGGGTATCATTACGGCACTCTGGGCCGAGGGCTTTGAACAGCTACAGTCACTCAACACTTTTGTTATTACACCCCTGACCTATCTAGGAGGTATCTTTTATTCTGTGACGATGCTGCCAAGTCTTGCTGCGAGTATTACTCAGTTTAATCCCTTCTTTTACTTTGCAGATGGAATCCGCAACTCGATGATTGGCTATAGTGAAGCCAATACCAGCGTTGGATTGTTGGTAATTTTGGGCTTACTGGTCTTCTTCGCAGTCCTTGTAACGCGATTATTTCAGAAAGGTTGGAAGATTCGCTCATAGCAAAACGAAAGTTTCCCACACAAGCGTGACCCTAAAGGGGTCGCGCTTTGTTACACTAAGGTCAGTATGAAACAGAACACCAAATTATATGAAACCGTTGCAGCGCTCTTAGCCTCCGGTAAAGGAATCCTGGCAGCGGACGAAAGTAACTCAACAGCAGGTAAGCGGTTGGCGATGGTGCATTTACCAAACGAACCAGAAAACCGACAAGACTTTCGAGAAATGTTATTCACCGCACCGGGAATTGAAGAATATGTTTCTGGTGCGATAATGTACGATTCGTCCATTCGAAATACTACTGATGACGGAGTACCTTTTGCTGATGTTCTAACAGCAAAAGGAATCCTGCCAGGAATCAAAGTTGACTTGGGAACCAAAGAACTCGAAGGATTCAAAGGGGAAGTGGTTACTCAAGGTCTTGATGATTTAGATGCTCGGTTTGCTGAGTATTACGACATGGGAGCACGGTTTGCTAAATGGCGTATGGTCGTGAATATCGACGAGGACGAAACACCGACTGACGAAGCATTAAAAGTAAACTGCATCATGATGGCGCGCTACGCGCAGATTGCTCAAGCAGCAAATATTGTACCGATTGTAGAGCCAGAAGTGATTCACGCGGGTGACCACTCACTAGCAAAAGCAGAAATGGTGACCACTCGCACTCTGCAGATTTTATTTCAGACGCTACTTGAGTACAAAGTAGATATGCCGGGACTAATTTTAAAGTCTTCCATGGTGTTAGCCGGAGATGCTCACGCTGAGCAAACCTCGCCGCAAGAAGTCGCCCAAGCCACCTTGCGGACTTTTCATATGAGTGTGCCTCATGATTGTGCGGGAATTGTGTTCCTTTCAGGAGGACAAACACCACAGCGGGCAACGGACAACCTAAACGCCATTGCTTTGATGGGAGCCCAGCCGTGGCCGATTACCTTCTCATTTTCGCGAGCCTTGGAAGAACCAGTGTTGAATGCTTGGGGAGGAAAGCCAGAAAACGTCGACGCAGCAAAAGCAGCGCTGCTAGAAGTAACCAAGCAAAATAGCGCCGCCTCTCTAGGACAGCTGTAATAAAAAAAGTGCAGAAAAAGACCGGCGTCTAGCACCGGTCTTTGTGTACTTCAGACACGTATCGCGTTAGTCTCCCCACTACTTTGTAGAGAAGCATCTACAGCACCGCAGGTGCGAAGTCGCTGAGTCTCAAAGTAGTGGAGAGACTAACGTAGAATAGCCCCTTGCGGGGCTTTGTAATATAGAATCAGGTAAGCACTTCACCTGCGAGCTCTAGCAATTTGCCTTAGGAAAGGGCAAATTGAGAGCAAAGTAAACAATAGCCCCTTGCGGGGCTTTGTTTACTTTTTCTGGACGTATACGCAGTGTGATTTGGCTACTGGGTTGAATTTGAGCGCCTGGTACTTTTTACTCGGGTCCTTCTTATTTTTGTTATTAAACCGAGTGTAATACACGTGCCCTTTTCCAATGCCCTTTTCGTCGCCCTTTGACACCATCTTGATGAGTAAATCCTGTGACATAATCGGCAAATACTACCAAAGCCTACGCAAAAGGTCAATACAGCTGTGAAGGGTTTTAATTAACAGTCCACACACACATGTGCTGGTCAGGTTCCAGAACACACGTGGTATTATTCAAGAATGTCAAACGCAGAGCAACCTAATTATTATCTGCGACTAGCGAACAAGCTTCAATGAGAGTACTCACTTTTGGTTGGGAATTTCCCCCGCAACAAAACGGAGGCCTGGGCGTAGCCTGTTACGGTCTCACTAGAGAATTGCTTCGCGACGGAGTCGAGGTTATTTTCGTCCTCCCGAAAACTCAAGAAACGGCCGGCGACGCACGATTTTTGTTTGCTGACGATGAGCGATTAATCAAGGTGTTGCGCACTGATGTTTCTATCAAGCCGTATATGCAGGGTGACAGCATAGTGAATGTCATAGTTGGGTACGACAGTGAAGGGAAGCCAATCATTCGTTCGCGAACCATTATTGAAGAGGCTCATCGCTTTGCTCATCAGGCTTCCCTCATCGCTCAAACTGAAGAGTTTGATGTTATTCATGCTCACGACTGGACATCGTACTTGGCCGGAGTGGCGGCCAAAGTTGCCAGCGGCAAACCACTTATTCTTCATGTGCACGCCACTTCCTATGATCAAGCAGCCGGTAATAATGTAGACCCGGCAATATACAAAATTGAGAAGGAGTGTTTTGCCATGGCTGATAAGGTTGTGACTGTGAGTCAATTCACAAAAAACATTGTTGTGAATAAACACTTCACTCCAGCCGAAAAAGTAGAAGTTGTTTACAACGGTTGTAATATGTATGTGCCCCCACAGTTACCGCCGACTTTGGCAGAGCTTAAGCGACAAGGTAAAAAAATTGTTTTGTACCACGGCCGCATCAGTATCCAAAAAGGCGTAGACCATTTTATTAGAGCGGCGCGTAGAGTAGTTGATGTCGACAGCGATGTTGTATTTATCATCTCTGGTTCAGGGGACATGCTGACTCAAATTATTGAACAAGTAGGAGCAGCAGGATTGTCTGACAACGTAAAGTTTGCTGGTGCGCTGTGGGATGAAGAACGAGACCGGATGTACCAGTCGGCAGACTTAATGGTTATGCCATCAGTATCTGAACCGTTCGGTCTCGTGCCACTTGAAGCGCTGCAGCACGGAACACCATCGGTAGTGACTAAGCAGTCAGGTGTGGCAGAAGTACTCACTCACGCTCTGAAGGTTGATTTTTGGGATGTGGAGGAGATGGCTAATCAAATCCTCGCTAGTTTGCGCTACCCCGTCATTCGACAGCAGATGGTGAATGAAGGAAGAGTGCAAATGAGAAATATGTCCTGGCAAATAGCTGCACAGAAAATGCAGCGATTATATAGAAGTTTGTTACAATACGTTACAACATAGTTATGCTTACTGTTTGTCCTTATTTTCATGTTCATCAACCGTATCGGGTAAAGAAATATCGGGTTTTCGATATTGGAAACGATACCGAATATTTTAATGACAGTAGTGAAACTGATTTAAATAACCGACGAATTGTAGAAAAAGTTGCGAATAAATCCTACCGTCCGACGAACAAAATTCTCAAAGAACTTTTAGACAAGCACCCAGAGTTTCGCTTTAATCTATCTTTTTCGGGTACAGTCCTGGATCAGTTTGAAGCGTATACGCCTGATGTTCTCGAGTCATTCCAAGAGTTGGTCGCTACCGGTCGCGTTGAGATTTTAGCTGACACTTACCACCACTCTCTAGCCTTCTTTTATTCAGTACCAGAGTTCAAACGCCAGGTGCAAAAGCATGAGCGGCGTATCAAACAACTTTTCGGGGTCAAGCCACGAGTGTTTCGAAACACTGAGTTGTCATATCGAAATGACTTAGCCAAGTGGTGTGAAGACAACGGCTACCTCGGTATCATGTCTGAAGGCTGGGAAAAGTATTTAGGCTGGAGAAGTCCCAACTATTTATACAACCCACCGGGCTGTAGCAAAATCAAAGTCCTGCTAAAAAACTATAAATTGTCGGACGATATTGCGTTTCGCTTTGGGAACAAAGAATGGCCAAATTATCCATTGAGCGCTGACACGTATGCTGATTGGATTCATGCTCACCACGGCGATGGGCAGACGGTAAACCTGTTCATGGACTACGAGAGTTTTGGTGAACACCAGTGGGAAGAAACCGGGATCTTCGAATTCCTCAAAGTGTTGCCGGAAATGGTTATGCGACACCCCGACACCAGTTTCAAGACTGCTACTGAGACAGTAGAAGCGTACGATGCAGCCGGTGTGTACGACGTGCCAGATATTCTTACTTGGGCTGACACCGATCGTGACCTTACGGCGTGGATTGGAAATGACATCCAACGAGATGCTATCGAGGCTACTTACAAAATGGAAGAGGAAGTGATGAAAACGCGCAAGCGAGACATCATTGAGAACTGGCGCAAGCTGCAGACGTCCGATCACTTTTATTACATGTGCACCAAGTGGTCTGAAGACGGAGACGTGCACGCGTATTTCTCCCCGTACCAATCCCCATATGATGCCTATATCGCCTTTATGAATGCTCTGAGTGACTTACAATTGAGAGTAAGGAGTGCGAACATGCAGCGCGAAGAAAGAGAGCTGGAGAAGAAAGAGTCTGAGCGAGCGTTAGAAAAACCTCAGACAGATTATCCGGACGTAACCCCCACGCCAGATGAAAAAGAAACTCATAGCATTCCTGAAACACCTGAACCCGAACTCACCCCTACGTCAGAAAAAGCCGGTTGGTGGGGTAAGCTCATCAACAAAATCCCGTTCTTTAAAAGCCCTCAGCGCGAGAGGACAAGTTCTTAAAAACATGCCAACATTAAAAAAAACCGCAACCAAAAAAGTTGCCAAGAAGAATGTAGCCAAGAAAGCTCCAGCTAAGAAAGCGGTGAAAAGAGCAGTCGCAAAAAAAGTTACCAAGAAAACACCGGCCAAGAAAGTGGTAAAAAAAGCCGCCAAGAAAAGTCTTGTGAAAAAAGTTTCTAAAAAAACTACCGCCAAGAATCAAGCAAAAAAACCGCTGATGTTGGCTTCCAACGACAAATCATTTTGGGTAACCAATGGAGCTGTCTTGAATAGCTTACTGGCCTTACGCAATGCATTGGACGAGATGGAAAAAGAGGTCTACTCCTATCACGTATCAAAAGAACATAATGACTTTGCTAACTGGGTAGACGCTGTTTTGTGCGATACCCAATGTGCAGCTGAACTAAAGAGAGCACACACTCCAGTGAAAGCCAGGTCGGTCGTAACTCGGAGACTTAAAGTGTATTCAATCTAGGTATGTCACGATCTGTCACTGTCGGAAACGGAAGCATGTTGGTTGGTCTCGATAACCGAGGGCAGGTACGTGATTTATATTTTCCTTTCGTGGGCGAGGCCAATCACGTCAGTGGCGCCAGTGGCAATCACGTACACCGGATCGGTGTCTTTGCAGAAGGAAAGATGTCTTGGCTAGATAGTCCTGACTGGAAAATTACTATCGGGTCCGAGGAAGATACCTCGATTGGTTCGATGTTTGCTGAGAACATGAAGCTGGGGATTTCGCTTTCCAGCCGCGACGCGGTACATAATGAAAAAGATATTTTCCTGCGTCACTTTACCGTCCACAACCATCGTTCTGAAACCCGGACGGTGAAATTATTTCTAGCGCAGCAATTCAGAATCTACGAATCCCGCCGAGGAGATACCGGATTTTACGACCCGCGGGTAAAGGCCATCGTTCACTACAAAGGTGAAGCGACATTTTTAATCAACGCCATGGCGGGTGATGAGATGTTTCAAGAGTACAACATTGGGCTGTTTGGGATTGAAGGGAAGCAAGGAACGTATCTCGATGCAGAAGATGGAGTGCTAGAAAACAACCCGATTGAGCATGGTTCCGTTGATTCTGTGATTGGACTCACCTTAATAATCCCGGGACAGGAGTCACTTGACGCCTACTATTGGCTAGTAGCGGGAAAATCCATTGCTGAAGTGCACATGCTCGATGAGCACGTGCTTGAGGAAACACCTGAGCGGCTCATTCACTCTACCGATGCCTACTGGAAAGCGTGGCTTGATAAAGAGATGACCGATTTGTCCGTGCTGCCTCACGAGCTGCAGACACTGTATCGTCGTTCCTTGATGATTATGCGGGTTCATACTGACAACGGCGGAGGAATCATTGCATCGAGTGATACCGACATGCTGCACCATGGCCGCGATACCTACAGCTATGTCTGGCCGCGCGACGGAGCGATTATTGCCAACACCTTTGATAAAGCCGGCTACGGTGACGTCGCTCGGAGATTTTATGAATTTATCGCCAAGTGCGTAGAGCCAAATGGATATTTGATGCATAAGTACCGCAGCGACGGTGTGCTAGGGAGTTCGTGGCACCCGTGGATTATCAACGGCGAACCAAGGCTACCAATCCAGGAAGATGAAACCGCCAGTATCATCTTCGTGCTGTGGGAACACTACGAGCGCTACCGAGATATTGAATTTATCGAATCAATGTACAACAGCTTTATCGAGCCGGCAGCCGAATTCATGTGTGAATACATCGAGCCAACCACTGGCCTACCTCAGGCTTCTTTTGACCTCTGGGAAGAAAAATACGGGACTTCAACGTACACTGCAGCCTCTGTGTACGGAGGGCTTATGGCCGCAGCGCAGTTTGCTAGCGTCCTAGGGAAAGACGAATCGTCTCGTACGTACCAGGCGATTGCCGAAAGAATCCAGACGGCGATCGGGAAAGTGTTATTTGATGAAAAAACCGGTGCGTTTGTAAAGCACGTTTTGCATACCGCTGACGGAGGACTTGAGTACGACCGGGTAGTAGATACCAGCAGTCTGCACGGTTTGTTATTGTTCAGAGTATTTGATTTTGACGACAAAAGAATCACGAGCATGGTTAAAGCTGTAGAAGATAAGCTTCAGGTGCACGGGAAGAGTAAAGGGTTTGTGCGGTATGAAGGTGATGCTTACTACCGAATGCAAGACGCCGCTTCACCAAACCCGTGGGTAATTTGTACGTTATGGGTAGCTCGCTACTACATGCAGGCAGCAAAGTCTCTGGCTGATTTAAAATATCCACTCGAGCTTTTAGAGTGGACCTGTTCGCACGCGACTAACAGCGGGGTACTGTCAGAACAAATGCACCCAGACACTCGAGCGCAGTTATCTACCGCACCGCTGGTATGGAGTCATTCGGAGTTTGTGCTGTCCGTGCAAGCCTATTTAGCTAAAGTAGAGGAGCTTGGTAATAATAAATAAATAATAGGCCTAGAAGGCCTATTATTTATTTAGTTCTGAATTCGCCCCTTCCTAGGGCGATTTTTGGTTAAAACGTACTTCTCCAGGTTTGAGTAGTTGAATCATATGTTCCAATGGTGCTACGGTGAATACTCCAGGCTAAAGCAGGTGTATTGAGGCTTTGTCCGATGAGATTGGCTAGAGTGCGCATGTAGGTGCCGCTGGAGGCGGTGCAAGTAAAGTGCGCGATATGGTAGGTATCTGGAAGCGAACCATTATGTGAAATATTCTCCCAGTCCTGGCGGACGTCTACCCGCCGAAAATCATTTCCCAGCAACTTGCGCGCCTCAGTCACTTCAGGAATCGAATCGATTTTAGCTCGCGCTTCAGCGCAGACGTTTACTCGTGATTTGGTTTCCACTGAGTCGAGACTGAAAGAATAGACGGTCGACTCTTTGGTTGGAACTTCGATTTCATTCAGCCGACCCTCTAGGGTCCACATATGTAACGGTTTGCCTTGAACGGTCTTAGCTGAAAAGTGTGGGTAGGGGAGTTCGACGTTTCCGGTAAGGGCGGCCGCTGCGGCAATCAAACCTCCAGACAGGGCGCTCGTGGCTGAGAGGTTGTTCTCCGGAGAAGCTACCCTGCTTCCTGAGGGGGCGCTCCGGGCCGCTAAGCCAAGTCTTACCCCCTCAGGAAGCAGGGTAGCTCCTCCTCTGTCTTTGAAAGGGTTCATGTTCAACCGCCCCAGTACATCATGACTATCAGAACCAATACCCAGCAAGACCGAGAATTGGTATTCTTTATCGAGTCCGTGGTACGCCGTTTGGTTTTTACACTCCTCGCCCAGGAGCACTAAAAGCTTGCCCGAGGCCATGGGGTCGAGACGTCCGGCATAGGCCATCGATACTCCAGCGAGCTCGGGATGCTTACTTCGGTACTCCTCCGCGCAGGAGAGCGGAGTTTCTCCGACGGCTTTCTCGAGCATGATGTATTTCTCCATATGGAAGTATCATGGCACGGATATATCCAGCAATCAAAGGCAGGAGCCATTGAATATGACTTAAATCACTCAAATACTCCACCATCCGAGCCTTTACCCGAGTGGATTACCGCCCAAAAACGAGTTGAGTATCATCAAGAGAATAAGACCTCCGAGTGCTAAAATTACGTATTTCATAGATTAAAATAAAGTATATACTACACGCTGATAGTGCGGTATTGATTATCACCCAGTTCTCTAAGTTATCAAGGGTTATTCCCTTGACGCTCTATTTTAAAGGTGTAGTATGCACTCGCATAAGGTGTCTGCACTTCAGGTAAGTGTACCTGTGCTGGCGGACAAAACACCCACTCCCATTCATTGATTTGAACATATCGCGCATACCTTTGGTCCAAACCGCCCATCTTTTATTTATATTTTTTGTTCTATGACTGTAATCGATCAAGTACTGACGGCTGAAAAGGCTTCAGAAACAAAGCTCGCCGAAGCAAGAGAAGCAATAGCTGCTCTGGTTTCTGCTGCCAAAAAAACTCAAACCGAAGCTCTGGCGAGTGAAAAAGCTCGATTAGCTGAGATTGAAAAAACAGAACTCGCTATCCACCAAGCGCAGGTTGAAAAAGCAGCCGAAAAAATCGTTTACGATGCCCAAACGAAGGTGAAAGTCATAGAAGGAAAGTTTGCTCAAAAGTCTACAGAAATCGTAAAGAAAATTAAAGCCACTCTTTCTTAATACTATATGTCCGTTGTTCCAATGCAGAAAGTACGAGTAGCCGTACATCAGTCAGATGTCGATGCTCTTATGCTGATTCTCCAACGCGCGCGAGCGATGGAGTTTCATACAACCGAAATTGCTGATACTCAAGGGGCTGAGCTCGTCTTCCCGCAAGCAGAATTATTTGCTCGAGTACATCACGCGGTAGCTTTTTTGAAGCCCTACGAACCAAAGCGATCGCTCTGGAGATCATTGCGAGACGGTTCGCAAACAGCGGTCACAGAAATACAACTTCGGAAAATGATGAATGATACCGACGTAATTGAGTCTGTGGTGAAAGACCTGGAGACACTACAGGTTGAATTCGCAGAGACCAATGAGCTCGTCCGTGACCAGCAGGAGCAACATGCATTACTCTTGGAATGGAAAGCGTTGCCGCTACGACTCAGTGACTTAAAAACTCAAGCCACGTACACTCTTTTGTTAAAAAGTAATTCTGCGGCAGGTGATTTGGCACAGGCGCTGAAGAGCAAACTGACCGAGACAGATTGGACTGCCGCAGTTACCACTGTAGACAATACACACGTCGCGTTGACAGTTTTGAATTCAGTGGGCGGGGAAGAACTGTTGAAGCTGGTTGAGTCTACCGGAGCTTTTGTCTCAGCTGTTCCAGAAGGAAGCGAGACTCCGGAAGTTGAATTCATCGCTGTTTCTGAAAAATTAGCCAAAACAAACGGGCAACTGGGGTTGCTATACGATCAGGCAGAACATTTTGCCATCACTCACTATAAAAATCTTCGTAACGCTAATGAGATGCTGACTTGGGAAAAAGAACGGTATCAGTCAGTTGAGCAGGGAGTTTCGACTGCCCACACGCTAGTCTTTGATGGCTGGTTGAATCAAATGAAACGAGAGTCGGTTGAAAAGGAAATTCAATCACAAAACCTCGCCGCCGTTGTGTCTGAAGTAGAACCCAAAGAAGGTGAGCAACCGCCAGTAGATATTATAAATTCACCACTCGTGCAACCGTTTGAAGCGGTGACTCGACTCTACGGAATGCCAGGTTACCGGGATTTGGACCCGACGGTATACTTGGCTGGATTTTTCTTCCTCTTTTTTGGCCTTTCTCTGACCGATGTCGGGTACGGTTTATTTCTCATGGTGGCTTCAGTGGCTGTACTGACACTCTTTAAGGTCTCAGCGGCGATTCGGATGTTTGCTAAGCTCCTTCTGTTTGTTGGGTTTTCTACGGTTCTAGTGGGGCTGCTCTTTGGAGGCTACCTTGGATTTGACCCAGCTCTTCTCCCTGCGCCACTCCAGGCCTTGCAGCTGTTTGACCCTATCGGCAACCCACTTCCTGTGTTCTACCTGGCTCTTGGCCTCGGGGTGCTGCAAGTAATGGCTGGTTTGGTGATTAAGATTTATAGTGATTATAAGCAAGGCAAACTACTCAATGGAGTGCTGGACCAAGGTCCATGGTTGTTCATGTTCATCTTAGGTATTATGTATCTCGCAGTCTCTATTGAGTACACAGCGATTCTGTCTACGGGCCAGATTATCAACTTGTCGTACGTCGGTATCGCAATGATCATTCTCTCCAGTGGACGCAAAGGAGATACGGTTTTCCAAAAAGTGCAAAGTGCCGCCGGAGCTCTATACAGCAGTATTGGGTACTTTTCAGACATTTTGTCTTACTCTCGTCTGTTAGCGCTCGGGTTGGCCACGACCGCCTTAGCGTTTGCGGTCAACTTGATTGCCGAAATCGTCAGCGGCTCTGTCCCGTATCTGGGTCCAATCCTTGGTTTCATAGTTCTGTTGGTTGGACACCTCTTCACTCTGGCGGTAAACACGCTGGGAGCCTTCATCCATAGTGCTCGATTGCAGTTCGTTGAGTTCTTTGGTAAGTTCATCGAAGGTACCGGGAAAGAATTTTCCCCTCTCTCGCGCACAGAAAAATTCGTCACCATTCAAGACGAATGATCTAAATGGTTGAGGGAAAACTATATTAAAAAAACATAAAATTTATCATATGGAAGCATCACTTATTGGAGTCGCATTAGTATTTATTGGAGCAGCGGTCACCGCTGTCCTAGGGTTTGCTGGTTCAGCAATCGGAATGGGATACGCCGGTCAAGCAGCCGCTGGAGTAGTGGGAGAAAAACCAAACCTATTTGGTAAGCTGTTGCTTATGCAGGCGTTGCCTGGTTCACAGGGAATTTATGGTCTGGTAGGAGCGTTCCTTATTCTGAACTTCTCAGGAGTTCTGGGCGGAGACGGTTCATCGGTCATTGACCTCACAACAGGTCTACAGTATCTCGTAGCTGGACTCCCAATTGGTATCGCTGGACTCGTTTCCGGTATTTACCAAGGTATCGTAGCCGCCTCAGGTATTTCACTGATTGCCAAAGACGAATCAAACATGGGGCGAGCTATCGTGTTCTCAGTAATGGTTGAAACGTGGGCTATCTTCGGAGTGCTCATCAGTTTCATCCTACTCATCTCAATTTAATCGCACCACGTTTCGTAACTTATTCTTCATATGTCAGAACACACCTCAGATAATGTATTGATACAAAAAATCACTACCGATACGCAAAGCCGGGTTGATGAAGTTCACACTCAAGCAAAAGCTGAGGTGGCTGATATTGAACGTGAAACAAAAAAGCACATTGCTGCTTTGCAGACAGACGCTGCCGGTCAACTGAAAAAGAAACAGAGCCAGCAGGAATTAGTAGGAGCTTCGAAAGCTCGTCAAGCAGCAAATATTGCGCTGCAAACTGCCAAGCGAACCGCGGTAAACGCAGCGTTTACAGCTGCGTTTACCGAACTGAGTGCTTTGTCAGCCGATGAATATGTCGCCTTCTTCACCAAGCACGTTACAGCGATTGTGCCGCAGGGAAGTAACGTCACTAGAGTCTTAGCTCCCGCTAATCGAGTAGACGAAAGTAAGGCCATTGCTAAATTAGCCTTAGCCTTAGAGGTGGAAATCGCTCCCATCGCGAGCACAAAAGCTGGACTGGTTATTGAGACTGCTGATGGAGTCTTCGATGTTACGCTGGAGAGACTAATGAGTGAAAAACGTTCCGCGCTCGAGATAGATGTGGTAAATGAAGTAATCTCTGAATAAACGTACATGCAAACGTCTTACATCTACAGCGTCAGTCGAGCCAATGCTTTAAGTCAGTTTCTGCTGACCAAGGCCGATATTGAGCGACTGCTGGTGGCAGAACCAGGAGAAGACTTACAGTCTGCTTTGAAAGAAACTTACCTGGCTCCATATGTCACTCGAGTGGAGTCAGGTGATACTCGGCAAGCAATCGAAGCAACGCTGATTGAAGCGAAGCGGCTAATTCACCGGATTGCTCCGGAAGGCAATATGTTTCGTGTGTTGTGGGTTCAGTATGACATTCACAATTTACGAGTGTTCGCCAAGGCACAAGTAAAAAAACTGTCCTACGAGGATTGCGTACCATTTGTTTCAAAACGCGGTATCTACAAACCAGAAGATTTATTCTTGTCCGCCGAAAAAGGAGAGCTGAGCTTCTTGCAAGGTGGTTGGCAAGAAACGTTTGACCAGGCCATAAAGCTCGTAGCAGAAGGAGAGCTCAGTAAGGTAGATAAGGTGTTTGATGAGGAATACTTCACTACCGCACTCACAATTGCCAAAAAAGGAGCTGATAGATTCATCACCACTTATTTACGACAGTACATCGATATTCATAACCTCAAAGCGGCACTCAGAACATTGAAGTACCCGCAAATCGTTACCGGCTGGCCTTTTGTCGCCGGCGGTACGATTACGCTAGAAGCTGGCGAAACGGTTGACGAGATACAAAAAAAATTTAGCAGCCATGGTGGAGAAGATTTTTGGCGAGATGCAATCGCGTACTATCTAGAAACTGGAAACTCAACGCGGCTCGATGCGCGATGTGACGAGTATTTACTCACTCTCGCCAAAGAAGCAAGTTTCGATATGTTCACGTCAGCTTCATTGGTGTCGTATTACTTGCAGTGTCGACAAGCTGCCGCCAACGTTCGGACTATCGTCGTCGGAATAAATAGTGGTAGTAAAGAAGAAGATATTCGAGCTAATCTACGCATGGCCTATGTCAACAAATAACACCGAATACAAAATCGCTATCATTGGCCCAAGTGATACTGTGTCCGGGTTTCGGGCCCTGGGAGTTGATGCTATCGATGCTCAGACCGGAGACAGTGCTATGGAAAAATTACGCGAGATTAAAAAATCCATGAGCGAATCTGACGCCAATCCAAAATACGCCGTGGTGTGTATCATCGAAGATTTACTTATCGAAGTCGACCCCGCCGAATACGCCAAGGTCGTCAGCGGACCACTTCCGGCAGTCATCCCGCTGCCAGGACCAGAAGGGAGCAAGGGAATCGCGCTTAAACGGCTCCGCGCGTTAGCCGAACAAGCCGTTGGCTCTGCCATTATTTAATCAACATTTATTACTGTACTCACCAACACATTTATCATGACTCAAACACAACCAACAACACAAGAAGCGACTGGCGTTATCAAGCGCGTGACTGGACCGCTCGTACGAGCCACTGGTATGGCACAAGCAAAGCTGTATGAAGTAGTGCGCGTGTCTGAAGAAAAGCTGATGGGTGAAATCATCGAGCTTCACGGCGATGAAGCAGCGATTCAGGTTTACGAAGAAACTGCTGGAATTGCGCCGGGTGATCCGGTATATCGAACCGGACGGACCATGTCTGTAGCACTGGCTCCGGGTCTTTTGGAGTCTATTTATGACGGTATCCAACGACCGCTCAAGACCATTGAAGAGGTGGCTGGCAATCAATACATCAAGCGTGGAATTGAAGCCGACCCTATTGACATGGAAAAGGTCTGGAAGTTTACCGCCGTTAAAAAAGCGGGTGACACAGTAGAAGCCGGCGACGTACTTGGTGAAGTACAAGAAACATCCTTGATTATGCACAAGGTTATGGTGCCTCCTGGAATGTCAGGTGTGCTGGTGGAGGTGAAAAGTGGTGACTTCAAGGTGACCGACGAAATCGCTACGCTCAAGACAGCTGAAGATACCGAGTCAATCGCGATGTTGCAGTACTGGCCGATTCGTGTGGCACGACCAAAAAACGCTAAAATTTTCCCTACCGAACCACTGCGCACCGGAGGTCGGTCTATCGACACCTTCTTCCCGATTGCCAAGGGTGGAGCGGGTTCTATTCCGGGTCCATTTGGAGCAGGGAAGACTGTGACTCAGCAAGGAATTGCTAAGTATTGTGACGCAGAAATCATCGTCTACATCGGTTGTGGAGAGCGAGGAAATGAAATGACTGAAGTACTTTCAGAGTTTCCGCACTTGATCGACCCAAACACAGGCGAAACGTTGATGAAGCGAACTATTCTTATTGCAAACACCTCAAATATGCCAGTAGCCGCTCGCGAAGCGTCGGTTTACACGGGTATTACTATTGCTGAGTACTACCGAGACATGGGGTATAACGTAGCGCTGATGGCTGACTCGACTTCGCGCTGGGCAGAAGCGATGCGAGAAATCTCTGGTCGTCTAGAAGAAATGCCCGGTGAAGAAGGGTACCCAGCGTACCTGTCATCACGAACAGCCGAATTTTATGAACGAGCTGGTATCGTGAAGGCTTTGGGGAGTGAAGGACGAACTGGTTCACTGACCGTTATTGGTGCGGTGTCGCCTCCGGGAGGAGACCTCTCAGAGCCGGTCTCGCAAGCAACTTTGCGCGTGACCAAAACCTTTTGGTCACTGGACTCAGGTCTCGCTTACAAGAAGCATTTTCCTTCAATCAACTGGTTGACTTCATACTCTTTGTACGTTGAAAACTTTGCTGATTTCTGGAAAAACGAAATTGCTCCAGATTTTGCAGCCAATCGAGCAACTGCTCTGACACTGCTAGAACAAGAATCAAAGCTACTAGAAATCGTTCGACTAGTGGGAATGGAATCACTTTCAGCGAGCGACCGGTTGATTCTGGAAGTATCGCGAATGATCCGTGAAGACTTCTTGTTCCAAGACGCCTTTGACCCCGAAGATGCCTACACACCACTGAAGAATCAATACGGATTACTCAAGTCAATTATCGTTTTCTACGAAGCAGGAAAAGATGTTGTGATCACTCCCGATTTTGATTTTGCTACGTTCTCAGCAATGCCAATTATTGCCGAGTACCAACAATTAAAAAATAATCGAAAAGCCACCGCAGAAGAGTACGAAGCTTATCAGGCTCGCGTCCGCGAGGAAATTAACGCCTTGGTAAAATAATTGCCTATGAGTGAAAAAGAATATACAACAATCTCAGACATCGCCGGACCACTCTTAGTAGTGGAGGGAGTTGAAGGAGCAAAATATGAAGAATTGGTAGAGGTAAACGTGCCCGGTGAAAAAAGTCCTCGCTACGGAAAGGTGCTCGATACCGCTAAGGGACGTGCTGTAGTACAGATGTTTGCACCCACTGCAGGCATGACAGCCGAAAATACTCGAGTGCGTTTCAAAGGCGAAACGCTGAAGATTGGTGTATCTGAAGATATGCTCGGTCGAGTGTTCAACGGAGCTGGAGAAGTAGCTGATGGTGGACCAGAGCTGGTGCCAGAACAGCGTCGAGATATCGCTGGTGAACCAATTAACCCATACTCACGACAATTCCCCAACGACTTCATCCAAACGGGTATTGGTTCTATCGACGTGATGAACACCCTCGTGCGCGGACAGAAGCTGCCGATTTTCTCTGGAGCTGGTCTGCCTCATGCTCGGTTGGCAGCGCAGATTGCTCGGCAGGCGTCGGTAAAAGACGGTGGGGAATTTGCGATTGTATTTGCAACTCTTGGAGTTTCGTTTGAGGAAGCGGAATACTTTCGTCGAGAATTTGAAGAAGCGGGAGCGCTCGAGCGATCAGTACTTTTCATTAACACAGCGGCTGACCCGGTAGTGGAGCGTATCTCTACGCCGCGAATGGCGTTGACGACCGCTGAGTATCTCGCCTTTGAAAAAGGGAAGCATGTACTCGTGATTCTGACTGACCTTACCAACTACTGTGAAGCACTACGAGAAGTATCGGCGGCGCGGAAGGAAGTGCCCGGACGACGAGGCTACCCAGGATATCTCTATACCGACCTCTCAACTCTCTACGAACGAGCGGGAAGTATTAAAGGCAAGGTTGGGACAATTACCCAAATCCCTATCCTTACCATGCCGGATGATGATAAGACGCACCCCGTACCAGACCTCACTGGCTACATTACTGAGGGACAGTTTGTTGTTTCACGAGAACTATATCGCAAGGGCGTGTTCCCACCAGTAGACGTGCAAGGTTCACTGTCTCGACTCTGGTCAGCTGGAGTAGGAGAAGGCAAGACGCGAGAAGATCATAAAAACCTCAAGGACCAACTCTTTGCCTCATATGCAACTGGTCGAGAGGTGCGCGAGCTAGCGGTAGTTCTTGGCGAAGCGTCACTTGATGACTCCGACCGAGCTCACCTCAAGTTTGCTGATGCCTTTGAAACTGAGTTCGTTGGACAAGGAGAGTACGAGAATCGTTCAGTTGAAGAGTCATTGGACATGGGTTGGAAGCTGCTCGATCTTCTGCCTCGAACTTCACTCAAACGAGTAAAGCCAGCCGAGATAGAGAAATGGATGAAAGCAGAAGCTCCACAAGAAAGCAGCGATGCTGAATCTGAGGCAGGAACAGGTACACCCAAGAATAAAAAATAATTTTCCATGGCGATACTAAAAGTTAGCCCTACCCGAATCGCACTATTGACCCTCAAGAAAGAGCTCAAGACGGCTGAGAAGGGACATAAACTACTCAAGGACAAGCGAGACGGTCTCGTGAAGAAGTTCATGGCGGTTATTTACGAAGCAAAATCTTTACGTGAGTCCGTAGAAGCGCGGCTAGGTTCGGCGTTTGATTCATACACCCGTGCCAGTGGTATGACCGCTGCCTCTTCGCTAGATACCGCTTTTATGGCCCCCAACGCCAAAATTGATTTGGGCGTGGCTATTAAAAGTGTGATGTCGGTGAAGATTCCCGAATTTACCGTCAAGAAGACCGGTTCCGCTTTTTCTTATGGACTACTAGAAACAACCGGAGACCTCGACAACGCCATGGTGAAGTTCGACGAGGTGTTTGTCGACATCCTTCGTCTGGCCGAGCTGGAAAAAACCGCTGAGAATCTAGCGGAAGAAATTGAAAAAACGCGCCGCCGCGTATCAGCTCTAGAAAACATTCGCATCCCAAACTTCCAAGACACCATCAAGTTCATTACCATGCAGCTAGATGAACGAAACCGAGACGCAGTTGTGTCGACTATGCGTGTGAAGGCAATGATTGTAGCAAAAGAAGGTGCGTAGTTTGAGACTCGACCAATCTCCTACTCAACTGATTCAAGCGCTCGTTTGTTCATTCCGTCTAGGAATTCCCCTTAGGAAAGGGGTGAATTCAGGCTCTGCATACAGAAAATATATTCCTTACAGTCATTATTTTCCAGCAACATAAATTTAAATGAAGAAAGGAATGTAATAACTATTCTGAATGTATGTCAGATTTTGTTCTGCCCTTGGGCAAAATATGACCATAATAGTCGCTTGCGCTCGTTTGTTCATTCAACCTAATCATAGTCGCTATTCTCTGGTCGAGTAGGAGATGGTCTATAGGCATAAAAAAGCCCCGCAAAAACACGGGACTTTTGTGGGGTTGATTAAGGAATATACATTATACCATTACGAGCAATATCATATATAAAATAACTGATTGTGGTTTTTTTAACATTTGACCGGATGCATGACTGATTGATCAATATAATTGACTTGTTAAACCGGAAGGTTAGGTGGCAGCGCATTCCCTCGAACTCATATTCACGCCACGGGCCACTTCCAATACCCGCGTCTTTGCTTGCTTCGTGGATGATGATCTCAATATAGCCAAAATTATATTCTGAAAGCGCGAGGTCAAAGATTTTGTGCACCGCAGCTTGTATCTCCATCGAAAAAGTTTTTGCGACTGTTTGGGAGGTTTCAAATGAATCGTTATCTGCGAGTGCTGTCTGTACGGGAAGCACTGAAATAATTATTCCCAAGAACATACCCATCAAACTTCTAAAGATCATTGTCTTCTCCCAATAGACTGGGTTCAAATTCTACCAACATTATTATACATAAATAGACAAAATTCAATAGAACTGCTTGGTGGAGCCTGGCGGTTCTATTATTCTAAAGTCGTGTTCGCTATCGGCTGACTTGAATTTCTTGTTTAAGCAATGTTTTTTCGTCAGTGTCTGATTCGTCTTTTACTACTTCGCCACTGGTATTAGCCGTGTTTTTTGCCGATGATTCCTCTCCGGCAACAGCCTTCTTGGCCTCGACTTTTTCAACTATGGCATCCACTTGAGCGTCGAGTTCAACGTCAGCTTCGTAGTTTTGGATAGAGTCTCGAATGGTCTCTTCTACATCGTCAATCGTGTCAGCGAAGATGAGGTTGAGATGTCGACTGCCTCCGCTATGAACGGATTTTTTCACGTCAGCTTCTATTGCAGTGTCCTCTACAGCACTCAATGTTGTTTGGTATTGCACTACAGCGCTTTTCAGCCGCAATAGGCTGGTTGGTAGCTGAGTTCGTTGTTCTGGAGTCAGCTGAGTTTTTTTAGATTCAGAGGCAGCGTTACTGATATTGTCCAGGCGAGCAATAATTCGCACCTTAGCGGCGGTGGCTTGGACGGAAGTAAGTCTGCTGGCGGACACCAGGACGTCGAGCGCTGCGAACTCGCTCTCTAACCGGGTCACTTCTTGGTCAATGTTCACAACATAATCAAAAGTATTCCCAGGGTTGAGGATTAACCACCCAACAAAGATAGCAGTAATGGCTACGGCACTGATAATAGTTTTATTCATTTAAATGTTAGTTTTCCTCTAATAAAACAGGACTCTGTTTCTAGTATATGCGATACTCTTGATTGGATTCGTGTGCTGGGTTCTTTGACGTAGTCGCCTGACAGGGCCTATCGGGAGCAGACGAACAAGTTGTGAAACATCAACCAACGACAGCTTCCCTGATCTTCGTCGTCTACCAGCGTATTGGCTCAATATTATTTTTCCTGAGATATTCATTTGCCTGAGAAAAATGCTTACAGCCAAAGAAACCACGATGGGCTGAAAGTGGAGAGGGGTGCGGAGCTTTAAGTAATAAATGTTTAGAATCATCTATTAGGTTAGCTTTTTCTTGCGCGAACTTGCCCCAGAGCAGAAAAACGACGTGTGGTTGTTCTTGGGAAATCACTCGGATTACCTCGTCAGTAAATATCTCCCAGCCCCACCCCTGATGAAACCCTGCCTGCCCGTCCTCGACCGTAAGCGTGCTGTTAAGTAGAAACACTCCCTGAGCGGCCCATTGCTCCAAGTTGCCGCTAGTTGGAATACCTACATCTATATCAGCCGCCAGTTCCTTATAGATATTTCTTAGTGAAGGTGGGACTTTCGTTCCGTTGAGAACTGAAAATGAAAGTCCGTGTGCCTGATCCTCGCCGTGATACGGGTCTTGTCCGAGAATCACTACTTTAATATTTCCTAAAGGTGTGAGTTTGAAAGCATTAAAAACGTTTTCTGGGGTTGGATACACAATTCGGTTTTTATATGCCAATGTCAGGGCGCGTACGAGGTCCTTGAAGGAGGGCTTACTGACTTCTTCGTGTAGGTACGATCGCCAGTTAGACGGGAGGATAAGCTTCATATGTGTATATTATACAGTGTTATTCTTGAGCATGAAAGATTCAAGATTTCGCAGTTTTTTTAAAGCGCTCACCTGGCGCTTCATCGCCACTGCCACCACCATGTCGCTCGTGTATATTGGGACTGGTGATGTAGAGTTGATGGCACAAATTGATGTTGCTGACGTTATCATCAAGCTCTTATTTTATTTCATACACGAACGAGCCTGGGGCAGAATTGGATGGGGAAGAGGCGTGCTTAAAGTCTGAGCCTCAATTATGTTTACCATAAGTGCCGGTACTAAGAATCTTTTGAGAAAGGTGAGTTCAGGAAAAATAAAAAAGCCCCTTTGGGGCTTTTTATTTTTGGCACCCTGGGCAGTAGTGAGTACCACGTCCAGCGCAGCGGATTTTTTTTATAGTCTCGCCGCAGCGCGAGCAGGCTTTACCCTGTTGGCCGAACACTTTGAGATAGTCGGTGAAATTACCGTTTTGTCCGCCGGTGTCTACAAAATGCTGAAAGGTAGTACCACCGACCTTTATAGACTCATTCATGACATCACCAGCGGCTTTGCATAGCGCAGTAGCTTCAGCTTTAGTCACTTTGTCAGACCGTCTGGCTGGGTGTATTTTTGCTCGCCATAAGGCTTCATCCACGTAAATGTTACCAAGGCCGGCAATGAACGATTGGTCAAGTAGTGCAGCTTTGATTGGAGTTTTTCGTTTTTTTAATTTTGTAGCAAACCAGTCGCAGTCAAAGTCAGATGTGATTGGTTCAGGGCCAAACTTACTGCGTGCGAGCGCTACCTCAGCGGCAGTAGCCAGCTTAGTGTAGCCAAACAAACGCATGTCATTGAAGTAGAGGGATGTGTGGTCAGTAAAATGAAAAGCTACCCGAGAGTGTTTATGTGGAAAATCTCTTTGGTCCGAACCGGTCATTGAGTGTCCACCGCCGACAACGTCGCAATGGGTGTCCACGTAAAAAAATTGACCAGTCATTTTTAGGTGTGAGAGGAGAAAAATGTCTGCTTCTTTTACGAATGAGAAAATCATCAATTTACCAATTCGGTCGATGTCTTTAATAACTTTGCCACGCAAAATATCGTCGATATTTTCGTCATGATTCACTGATTTCGAGTGAAAAACTTCGACACTTTGAATCGTCTTCCCAACGACTTTGTGTCTTAGTTGCATTCTCACTGTTTCAACTTCTGGGAGTTCAGGCACGCGTGTATCTTAGCAAATTTTGACAGAGGAAAGAATTGACAAAAGAGGGCAATTCTCACTAAGCAATAATCCGGGGATAACAGTGGGGAAAAACTCCGCACAGCTCTGTGGGTAACGTGCGGACAAACTCCTGATAAGTTGGGGACTAGGAGGGTATAAGTGTTCGCTTTTGAGCTGACTCAAGAAATGACCTATATAAGCAAACCAGACAATGCTGTAAGTTCGTCAAGCGAGTTATACACAGTTATAGTGAGCAAAATATGGCTATTTTAGCTATAAACCAGTAACAAAGTTAGACTAAGTGCAGGCATGTTTACAAAAACTCGATCCATAAATCGATTCCTTTCCCCCGTAGCAGGTATACTATTGGCTGTTTTCTTAGTGGAAGCTATGTAGTCAATTCCGGTGGTAAATATTCTCCCCGCTTGGAACACGTTCGTTGAAGCTAACTTTCTAGGGGCTTCATATCCGTATGGTGTCTTGACCGAAGGTCTGTTTACCGCACCGGGATCAACCGTTAATGGATACGCTGGCTGGGGAAGTGTCTCTGGCTCACCAACCGTTAATGGATCTACAACTGTGAATAATGCGGCGTACAATGCAGCTTTGGCAGACAAGAATGCCGCAAAGGCATTAATTGATGCCGAAGTTTGTGATTATTCAAATGGAGCAGCGGTTGATTTGCATAATGACGCTACACACTACACTCCTCCAGCGGCCCAAGGTTCGCTCAATGTGTATTTCCCAGGTGTGTATTGTATTACTGGGGCCATCGCTATTAGTGGCCCGATTACCCTTAGTGGAGAAGGAATCTATATTTTAGAACCCCAGCCGCTTTCAACGTAGCTGCCGGGGTGACCATTTCACTGGCTGATGGTGCAAAACCTGAGGATATTTTTTGGAGAGCTTCAGCTTCAACAATCGGAGCAAACTCCTTTTTTAAAGGGAGTATTTTAGATGAAAGCATCATTACCACTGGCGCCGGTGGTAATGTGGAAGGAAGATTTTTTGGAACGGCTGTCACTGCTCCTGGTAATACAATCACCGCACCAGTGTCAACCAGTATCAACAGCCTGGGGGTTCAACAAAATCTTAGAATTGGCACGACGACTGCAACCGTGGGTGGGTCATTTTCAATCGTTGAGAATGCGACCACACGCGATATTACTGAAATTACTATTACTGAAAACGGTACTGTTGACGCGCAAAATGATCTAGATAACATTAAATTGTATTACGAATTTGATACGTCTGAACCATATGATTGTTCTGGCCTCACGTATGATGGAAATGAATCGCAATTCGGTTCTACTGACACTGATGGCTTTTCTGGCGCTAATGGAACCTCAACTTTTTCTGGCTCTGCTATAAATATTTCGACCACTTCAGCCATGTGTGTCTATGTCGTAACTGACGTTCCAAATACAGCTACGTTTGACGAAACTATTGAAATTGAAATTTCTAATCCAAAGCTTGATGTGGTTGGATCCGACTACCCGACTATCGGACCATCCCTTGCTGTTGCATTGCCTGGTGTGACTACCCTAGAGCAGGTAATCATTACTCAAGTTAATTACCACTGGCGAAATGATGATGGCGATGAAACGGATAGTGGCGCTACATCCGCCACTGGAGGTGTTGAAAATACTACCTATACTACGTTTCCTAAAAATGTGACGCAACGACTTCGTCTCGCTGTTTCAAACGAAGGAAATGTCGCTTCAGCTGCGATTCGGTACCAACTAGAGTATGCTGAAAAAATTACTACCTGTAGTGACGCAACTGGCTGGACGGATGTTGGTGCTGCTGGTGGAGATTTTGATATGTCTGACTCTGCTAATTTGGCAAACGGAGCAGACACTACGGCTGGTGTGTCAGTAGCTAGTGGTGGAGTGAGTGATCCAAACCCAACGTTTTTGACTCCTAATGCGGGAATTCGTGATGCTTCTTCTCAAACCAGCGACATTACGTTAGCTGCTACAGATTTTGTGGAACTAGAATATTCGATACGCGCGAGTAGTGCTGTTTCAAATGATACAGCGTACTGTATGCGCGTGACTGCTGCTGGCTTACCGGTAGATGCGTATACAAACTACGCAGAAGCTATCGTTATTGCTGATGTGCTGGTTGCCGTACTCGGCTCACAAGCGGCGACGGTAATTGTGCCTACTGCGGGTGCATATGCTGGGGGAGCCTTTCGTTTCACTGACAGAACCACTGGGTCTGCTTTACTTATTGGTCTCACAATCACAGCGACTGGAACAGTTGACTTGCAAAATAATATTTCTAATATAAAACTTCGGTACGACCTAGATACGACTAGTCCTTACACTTGTGATGATGAGTCGTACTCCGACACTGACACTCAGTATGGTGGCACGGTAGACAGCTTCAACGCTAGTTCACAAGCTGTATTTACTGACGTAATTAGTAATTCACCAACCCAAACGGTATGTATGTACGTTGAGTACGACGTAACCAGTGATGTGGCTAGTGCCGAAACATTGGAAATTTCCATTGCCGATCCTTCTACTGAGGTGGTGATAGTTGATTCATTCGTCACTCCAAGCTCAACGTTGGATATTCCTGGCAATACGGTCGCTTTAGCTCCATCTTTAACGCAGGCAAATTTCCATTGGCGAAATGACGATGGGGACGAAGCTGGTGCCACATCAGCTTCTGGCGGTATAGAAAATACCGGAATTACCAACATATACCAAGGTACACAGCAGCGGTTACGCTTTTCTGTATCAAACGATGGAAACGCTTCAGCTATTACTACCGGACTCCGCCTCGAGTACGGAACAAAAGTGACGTCCTGTGAAAACGTTGGCTCGTGGGGACGGGTTGATACCAGTGTTGAGTTTGATATGGATACCGTTTCACAGCTCGTGCAGGGAGATGATTCGACAAATATAGCACAGGGAGTTGGTGGGGTGAGTGACTCAAACACGACTTTTCTGTCTCCTAACGCAGGCCAAGTTGAAACGGTGGATCAGCTGGCAGCTGTGACTATCACCGATAGTGAGTATTTGGAGGTTGAGTATGCCTTGGAATTGACTACGGAATCGGCTTTTTCCACTACGTATTGCTTCAGGCTTTCTGATGCCGGGGCCTCATTTGCTACCTACTCAAATTACCCAGAGCTGGAAGTGCAAGATCGACAAGATTTCTTAGTGCAGCGAGGAAGCTCTGTGGTTAGCGGAACTGGCATTACTCTGGCTGCGGGAGTTGACTACAAAGCACCTGCTGAAAATGCCCGCGCGTATGTCCGTATTACTGATACTAATATGACTGGCGCTGGAAGTGACACGCTGGGCGCTTCGCGTAATCCAGATGATTTGTTTGCATACATTGAGGAGGCTGACGACCTGGTTACCAGTTTCTCTATTGTGCGCCCGCCGGCAGCGACCGATAACACTCGGGTGCAATGGGAGATTGTTGAATACGTTGGGGTAGCTGGTGGTGATAATGAATTCATTGTCCGTGATGCTGGTGAGGTGACGTATGGCGCCTCGTCGCTATTTGCGACCGGAACAGCTGTCTCGGGTGTTTCTGTCGATAGCGACGTGGCGGTACTTATTACCGGACAATATAATCCGGCAACAGCAGTTGAAGATTACAACACCGGACTGTCTATCTCGAGTTGGGACTCAGCTGGTGATCGACCGATCTTTGAGCGTGGCGACGCTGATGGTGTTGCTGCTCGTACTAGTTATGCTGTTGTTGAGTTTGTCGGTAGGAACTGGAATGTGCAGCGGGTTGAGCACACATTTGTGAGTGCTGGAGTAGTGGAAACAGAACCAATAACAGCGGTCAATAGCCTTTTTCGTACCTTTGTGCACCCGCAGAAATTGTCTGGTGATGAGTTGTATAACCTAGATGAGAGTGGACATGAGGTGTGGTTATCAAGTATTGGAGCTTTGTCGTTCCAACTAGAGAGCGGTGCAAGTAATCCAGCTCACCAGCGGTCAGTCGCTTGGGTGTTTGAAAATACTCAGATTGGTATCGGTTCAATGTCCGTGTACCGGTCAAATGGAACGATTATACAAACAGCAGCACAACCCAGCGCGTACTTATTCAGTATTGGCGCCACGGTCGAGCCGGCTAATGCTTCTATCTGGGCCAGCACCCGAAGTACTGGAGCCGGAAGTACACATCCTCGAGCCCAGCTGGGTGCGCGAGTATTAAACGCAACGCAGTTTGAATTGTGGAAAAGTGATGAGGGAGAGAATCAAAACTTCCGGGTAGAAGTGATTGAATGGCCGGTAGCTGAGACGTCAATTCGACAGACACAATATCGCTTTTATGTCGATAATGATGTATTAATCCCAACCGATCCCTGGCCTGCAGGCGCCAGTGACCTCGGTGAAAACACAGCTATTACCGACAGTGACGATCCACTTGGTGAGGGAGAACGAACCCGAATCCGGGTAGGATTATATATAAATAACGCTTCTTTACCGGCGCAGAGTGTTAGCTTTAAATTGCAACACGCTTTGAGAATTACGACCTGCTCGGCGATTGGTTCGTGGAGTGATGTTGACACAGCGGGAGCTGGTGGCGTGTGGCGTGCCTATGCGGGCACTCCTGTTGGTGGTACAGAGCTGACTGGGGAAGGTTCGTTACTTTTGTCCGCCTCAAATATAGCTGGTACGTATGAAGAAGACAGTCCTTCAGTAGACAATCCAAACTCAGCGGAGGTTGGTGATTATATTGAGTATGACTGGTTGATAGAGCATAACGCGGCAATCCAACAAAGCAGCTACTGTTTTCGAATGGTGGAACACGATGGTACGTTACTCGATGGATACGAAGTGTATCCTGTTGTGCGTACAGCAAGCTATACGCCAGTGATTACCAATTGGCGCTGGTATGACGATGAAGGCAGTCTCACCCCAGTCTCTCCGTTGGCGGGAGAAAAGGTGGCCCCAAGTGTAGTTGAAAATGGTGAAGTGTTGAAGTTGCGGGTGGGCGTGACAGAGGTTGAAGGCGCTCCTGGTGAAAATATCAAGTTCAACCTACAATATTCTGAGTACCCTGATTTTAGAGAAGGAGTCACTCTGACTGCTACGAGTAGCTGTGAAGGGAATTCGTTGTGGTGTTACGCCGACGGGGCAGGGGAAGACGGGGCAGCACTTGATACCGCTGTATTGTCAGGGGGAGACGTCTGTGTGGGTGGTGTTGGGGTTGGCTGTGGCTCGGTCAATGAAGCACAGGGTGTTTCTAGTATCTACAACCAACCAGTCTACTCCACTTCAGAACACGAGTTTACTCTTAGACACGACGGTGCTCGGGTGAACACTGTCTACTATTTCCGATTAGTAAACGCCACTAATGGTATCGGCTTGACTGCCAGTAGTTCATTCCCCAGTTTGTCTACTGAAGGCGCGATATTGACGTTCACTATCAGTGGTATTGCTGCTGATACGCCAGTGTAAGGTATCACAACCGATGTAACCACCACTGCAACGAAGGTTGATTTTGGCTCGCTCCCGATGAATACAGACACAGAAGCAGCCCACGACTGACGGTATTTACCAACGGAACTGAAGGGTATCGAGTCTATATGGAAATATCACATGATCTAATCAATTCCTACGGTGATAGTATCCCGAGTATTGCCAGTACAAACGCGGTACCAGCAATCTGGGAATCAGTGTGTACGAGCGTAATGACTGGTTGCTTTGGGTATCATGCGGGGGACAATACGCTCTATGACGGCTCGGTGCGGTTTGGTTTTGACGACTCGTACTCGGGTGTAGAGGATGGTCTCGTAGAAGTCATGTCGAGTAACGTGCCTGTGACGTACGACGTGAGTGAGATTATCTACAAAACTCGCGTCGGCTACTTGCAACCAGCCGGTGACTACACAACCACAATCCGCTACATCGTCATCCCAATCTTTTAGTTGAATAATTATCAGATTTCGGTACAATACAGGTCATTCCTTGAGATGGTTCAAGAGAACGAGAAATCATTCCGGTGTAGCTCAGCGGTAGAGCAGTTGACTGTTAATCAATTGGCCGCAGGTTCGAATCCTGCCGCCGGAGCCAGCGACATAAATCCACCTTTAGGTGGATTTTGTCTTTTAGGCTCTGAGCGGAGAATGTGACTTACTGCCACTTTTGTTAGGATTCGAAAAGCTTTTGAGTCAGATTGGGAACAAATCGAACCAATCTGTCCAAAAGGCGTACCGGCCATGTAACAACCTAAACTCCTGCCGCCGGAGCGAATATTCCATTTCTTTCAGCGATACACTAGGAAATGGGTACTTCTCACACCAATCTATGGTCATAAAGTCGTCCTGTAGAGCGAGCCATTATTAATCTTTTTTGACGTGATAAAATTAGAGCATTACAGTTATTTTAAAATATGAATTTGATTACATACGTAAATGATACTGCCAAAAAGTTAGATGGCGTAGATATAGGATTGGTAAAGTTATATGTTCTTGCAATGGCTTTTTTAATTGCCAAATTTTATCCACCAGTTTTAAGTCTTGATTGGTACTGGTATGCAGGGATAGCTGTATTAGCAGTCATCAGACCTTCATACAGATCATACATAAAATAGCCACAATCAATTTTCAAAGCCCAGTGATAGAAGCTGTTTTCTATCCAGAAAATACGCACCAACTTCAATTCTTCCTTTATCCTAAACCAGTCTAAAGTTCTGGGCGTGTCCAGTTGCAGGTGCCTATTAAATACAAAAGCCACACAAATGTGTGGCTTTTGTATTTTTAATGCAACAAACAAGCTGTCTGACTGCATTATTTCTCGTGATATCATAAGTGTATGAATATTCAAATTGAAACGGTATTTTTGGTTGGGATTGCGCTGTTTGCAGCTGCTGCCACTTATTTCTTGTTCGCGTATAGAAAAGAGTTCAACTCGGCATTTTTAGTTAGCTTCATTACTATCATCTCCTATACGCTGATGCTAGAAGGTTCGCTCGCGTCAGTTGGGGCTGAAGGTGGAGCAGTCTACGCCACTCGGTGGTTATTTTATGGTTTGAGTTGTACGTTGCTAATGTATGAAATCGCCAAGTTCCTAAAGAAATCTCTGTCAGAAAGTATTTTTCTTCTGTATTTGACCGCTATCGTAATGTTCACGGGTGCTGCTGCTGCCTATTTCGACGGGTGGTACATGATTGCGTTTTTTGTTTTGAGTAGTGTGGTGTACATGATGTTGGTGTATTCATTACTAACAGCAGTGTCACCGCATCGGGCTGCCGTTGCTAAATACATCCTCGTCGGCTGGACCGGGTTTCCAGTAACGTTCCTCCTGGCTCCAGATGGTTTTGGATTGATTTCAGCGGTGGCAGCAGCAATCCTCTATTTGCTTCTAGATGTATTCACCAAGGTAATCTTCTATCTTGATTTACATAAGAAGATGGTGACGGAGGCGGGGCGGTAATACCCGAAATCTTTGTAAATATGACTTCGGAGGTCCTACCTCTGTAGTTTCTTCGTTTCTTCGTAGCTAGTTAGTCTGATTACACTTACCCCTACTTATCTTTGCTGCTAACAACCTCAACCTTGTTATACTAGCGGCAACAAATGTACTATGCCAGCCATGAATCTACTCACCGATCCGATACCAAAACTAGTACGACAGCTCGCCATTCCCGCTACGGTTGGATTTTTCTTTAATACGATGTACAACGTCGTTGATACGTTTTTTGCGGGACTGCTCTCGACAGACGCACAGGCAGCATTGTCTATCAGTTTTCCCGTGTTTTTTATGTTTATCGCTATCAGTATGGGGATCGGGTCTGGAGTGACGGCTATTGTTGGTAATCACTTGGGGACAGGGGATGAAGAGCGTGCTCGGACGACGGCTTCACAAGCCCTGTCGTTCGGGGTGGTAATCAGTGTGGTGACTATGCTGGTGGGCTACTTGGTGACTGAATGGTTGTTTCAGTTTTTGGGTGCGTCAGGTGAGTATCTTACTATTGCTACTAGTTATATGTACGTACTTTTGCCGTCGGTTATTTTTATGGCGATTGGTGCAATTGGGAACGGGGTATTGACGGCACTGGGTGATACTCGATCGTATAGCAAAACCTTAGCGGCCGGCTTTTTTGCAAATATTGTATTATCGCCGATATTTATGTTTGGGCTCCTGGGGTTTCCAGCCCTGGGAGTCGCTGGAGTGGCGTTGGCTACAGTACTAATCCAGTCAGCAACCGCTGTGTATATAACGTACGTGGTACAAAAAACAAAGCTCGCTTTTTCTACCCAGCCCGCTGCATATAAACCCCAGAAAAAGTACCTAGCTGACATTTCAGCCCAAGGGTTCCCGGCTAGTCTTTCGATGATGAGTGTCGCTATCGGTATTTTTGTCATTACGTATTTCATTGGTCGGTACGGTAGTGGGGCGGTGGCTGCGTACGGTATTGCGACCAGAATCGAGCAAATCGCGTTGCTGCCAATGATCGGTATTAATATTGCGGCGCTGGCCATCATTTCGCAGAACAAAGGGGCTGGTCAGATTGATCGGATTAGAGAAACAATCCGCTACTGTTTCTCGCGAGCGTTGGTGCTGATGACTGGTGGAGTGTTATTGGTCTTTTTCTTGGCTGAACAATTGATGGGTGTTTTTAGTAGCGATGTTGAAGTGATTGCTGTTGGAGCTCCTTACCTTCAGATAGCCGCTTGGGCATTTTATAGCTACATGGTGTTGTTCATGTGTGATGCAGTTTTTCGAGGGTATAAGAAACCACTGGTCCCACTGGCGGTGGGGATTGTTCGCCAGATTCTCTTGCCCCTGCTGGTGTTTAGCCTCGTGGTGATTGTCTGGGGACTGCCACTGCTGGCACTGTGGTGGTCAATTGTCACCATTGTGTTTGTCTCGTCCATTGCTTATTTATTGTTGCTCTACTTTTTGGTCTATCGCTAGGCGGGTGCCATACTAGCCGTTTCATAGTTAACTACTTCTTGACACCTCGGTATAAATGTCTGAACTCATTTCAACGTAGTCCCACAAAAAAACCCTCGCATCAGTGATGCGAGGGTTTTTGTCATCTGGGTTACTACTCAGTTGCGGGCAATAGTACTTCGTCGATGACGTGGACTACTCCGTTACTGGTTTCGATGTCGGTGATGGAAACTTTAGCGCTACCATTGATAGATACACCGGCGTCGCTTACATTGATAGTAATTGACTTACCGTTGACTGTCTCGACGACCATACCATCAGTCAGATCAGCTGCGTGGACGGCGCCTGATACCACGTGATAGGTAAGGATTGCTTGCAGGTCGGCTTTATTCTCTGGCATAAGTAGGTTGTCTACCGTGCCAGCTGGCAAACCAGCAAACGCATCGTTGACTGGAGCAAATACTGTAAATGGTCCAGTGCCTTGGAGGGTTTCAACGAGCTCGGCCGCGGTTACCGCCGCTACGAGGGTGCTGAGCTCGGGTGTGTTACTAGCGGTTGCGATGATGTCTTTTGTGTTGTGTTCTTCTGTCATAGTGTGTTTCAAGCTATATGTCTTATAAGGATACCTTTGTAGGTATTTGGGCTACCCTTTCTTTACGCAGAATCAATCTGTTTGTTTCAGTTCAGCTAGTGTCAGTCATAACCTCGAAGGTCCTTCTGGCATAGGTCCATAGCCTTAGACGGGAGCAACTCCTGGAGCATATTAAAGGCAAAACTATAGCCACAAATCCAAATTCAGGTATACTGCTGGCATGGCAAAAAGAGAATCATCATTAAAACAAAGGAACAGATCGTCGCATTCGCACAAAACGAAGAAGCGTCTAGAAATTAAAAGAGAAATGCTCGCTGCAAAAGCAAGTAAAAGACTAAGCAAGTAGAGTCAAGGCAAGGTCTGCTGACTTGATGCAGGTATGGCTATGGCTACAAAAGCACACTCAGAGATGAGTGTGCTTTTGTTATGTCTGTCCAGATGAGTGTTCTTGCCACTACGTGGGATAGAGGTACATGTTCTAACGCCATCTCATATGCGAGCCAGGATTGACAATAAAATAGGTAGTTGCATACTGTATGTAGTCTGTACCGAATCAAGGAGATAAGTACATGAAGTCAAATCTGTTTGAAATAAAAATTGATGAAAGTCTCTCGCTGGTCATACCTAACTTAAATCGTGCTGCAGAAATCTTCAGTCTTATTGATGAGGATAGAAATCATCTACGGACCTGGCTTCCTTGGGTAGGCGTTACTACCTCAGTAGAGGATACCCGTAAAAATCTCGCCAGAAGAATTGCAGCTTTCGATAAAAAAGAACAAGCTTCTTTTTATGGACTCTTAAATGGAGAGGTGGTCGCGTCGGTGGGATTCATAAGTTTTGACGACAACGATGGAGAGATTGGCTACTGGCTGCTTTCAAAGTACGAAGGTAGAGGGCTTATGACCTCCTTTGTCCAAGCGTGTGTTGATTATGGCTTTGACAAGCTTAATCTAAATAAAATTATAATCAAATGCGCTGAAGGGAACAGTAAAAGTGCAGCCGTCCCCAAAAGGCTAGGCTTTATCCAGAGTGAAAAATCTGTATTAGATTCCATCGAAAATGGTAATAGACACAGGACACTTGTTTTCACCCTAAACAAAAATAACTGGTCAAAATGATCTCACCTCAGAACCGCTTGCTTACAAGCGGTTCTTTCTTATGACAGCTTGAGTACCCTGTACAGGTGAGCGTACAAAATTTTTGGTCCTTGTTATACTTGGCAAATGCATTTTTCAAAACTTTTCAGGGTGAAGGAAGGTAAATTAGATACACTTAAGGAGTGGTTTGTGGTCTTGGGTGGCGACCGTAGAGAAGAAGCACTGGCGACCTTTGAACACGAAAATGTAACAAGAGAAGTTTTCGTTCTTTTTAAAGGGCACAATGACGAAAATTACGTAATTGGCTACAACGAAGTGAACGGTGAACCTAAGGGTGGTGATGAAAAGGTTAAGATTAATCAAGAACACAGCCGAGTCAAAGAGGAGTGTCTAGAGCCTGTCTCAGAAAGGGGGGAGGTTCTGCTAGACCTTAAATTGTAAACAGGTGTGAACATTATTTTTAGGCACAGGCTTGAAAATAACCCTGTTTTGCAGGGTTATTTTTTTGTACTCTTGAGTCACACAGACTTTTCTGGTTTACTACGGCTAGACCCATTGTAGGAGAAGAAGTATGGACTTTATGCTGGAAGAAGAAGGTCGGCCGTTAGCAGTTTATGAATCATACCTGGAGATGATTAAGAACAGTGTTGGATCAAAGATGTTCCAAAGTGTTTTCGTACAAGATGGTAACAGAGTGATTGATGTGACTGACAAAGGGGATTTGGCTTGCGCCAACTACGTATCGTCAGTGCTCAGCCACTTTCGACTCATAGCCTGTCCCTTTTACACAACCGTAGACAAAACTCTAGAAGATATGATTTTGTCTGGTTGGGTACGTTGTGACACAGCTGTGGCTGGCGCTGTTGTGGTGTGGAAAGGAAAGACTTGTTCAGATGGTTTGTCACATAAGCACATCGGATTCTGTCTAGATGAAACTCAAGCCGTCAGTAACTGCCCGGTGGAAAGGTCACCCCGGAAACACGGCATTCATTGTTTGCTTGATGGTAAAAGGGAAAGAGCGGTAGAAGCTTTTTTTGTTTACCTAGAGTTCAAAAATAGATAAATATACTCATTTCAGTGCCCACTTGTCGGGCACTTTTTTTTGTTATCCGGGTACTCTGGGAGTGATCAGGAATAGATTCTTATTTTCATCAATCCCAGTACTTGCCTTACCAAGTGCTGCTTGTTGTCCCTAGACATCTTTAGTAGAAAAGCTTGCTCTGTATCTTCTCTCCCGTATTCTGTCGTGTATTTTCTATTTTTCCTATTTAACACACAGGTCCAATCTTTGTACTTTTTCCAAAACTTTCAAACATGGCTAATTCAGTGGACCATAAATGACTTTTATAGACGCATTGTATTATACCCAGATAAGTAGCCGGGAAAATACCCGCGTTTTAGAGGAAGTATAGACAAATATTTCGAACAATAGCAGATATACTCGAAGGCTCGAATTTTAGTTTGAGCTTTTGCTATACTGAGTCCATGAAAAATATTATTGTCGGGTCGGCCAATCCGGTGAAGTTGGAAACTACACAATTGGCTTTCACCAAAGCTTGGCCGGAAGAAGAATTCATCTTCAGCACGTTTGACGCACTGTCCGGAGTGCCTGATCAGCCATTTGGTTCGCCAGAAACCAAGACAGGAGCACTGAACCGAGCACATGAGTGTAAAAAGGCTTATCCGGCTGCTGATTTTTATGCGGGACTCGAGGGTGGGTTGGAGGAGGTCGCCGGAGAATATTGGGCGTTTGCCTGGATGTGTGTCTTGGACCAGGCCGGAAAGACCGGGTTTGGTCGCACCGGCTCGTTCTTGTTGCCGCCGAAAGTAAGTGAGCTGATTGCGGCTGGGGAAGAGCTCGGAGTGGCGACAGATATCATTTTCAATCAGACTAATTCCAAGCAGCAGGGAGGCACAATCAGTGTCTTAACCAACGGCAGTATCACCCGAACAGATTTCTATCTTGATGCCATGACGTTTGCGCTGATACCTTTCCTGAAGCCCGAGCTCTATTAAGAAATAATATCTGCGATGTCAGACCGTCGTAGACACGAGGGTAATTTGGTATACTAAATAGACACTTAGAAGTTAATGTTAATTCTATGTTTATAAAAATTTTTGTTTTAGTTGCTGCTGTCGCACAGGTAATTGCGGCTGGGTATTTGGGCATTGGCACCTTTGAGGAGGCCGAGCGGTCGTTGCCGGCACTGATTCAGCCGGCTGGCTGGGCGTTTAGTATCTGGGGACTTATCTACTTACTCTCGGCCGTCTATGCGGTATATCAGCTAATCCCTAAATACGATAACGCTACTTTGCGCTCGACCCGTGTTCCAGCTTTGGTAGGTTTTGTGGGCTCGATTGCCTGGCTGTACTTTGCTGGCATGAGCAGTGCCTTGGTCTGGCTCACAATTCCGATTCTCTTTATTATGGCGATTGCCCTTACGTACGTAGTGCGGGCTCCAGAAAGTAGTGATGCAAAGCAGAACTTCTTCTCTAGTACATATTGCTTCCGTACGCGGCCTGGGCCGGAGTGGCCAGCTGGATAAATGTACAAGCCTTATTGCTTGGGCAATCAGTGGTGACGACCGCCGCGGTTAATTTCGCTACCAACCTGGCGTTATTTGTCGGACTGGTGGCGTTTACGGGATACTACTTTGCACAAACTCGTTACAACGCTTGGTACGGAGGAGTCTTGGTGTGGGCAGCTGCAGCGGTGGCGATAGTAAATTACCAAAGAGCTGACTGGGTGTTTGCAGTATTGGCGACAGTCTTTGCCGCGACAGTGATTGGACTGTATGTGAGAGAACGTTGGCTTAAGTAGCGATATATTTGGTAAATTTGTCTGACCACGAAGCTTTCTGGAAACTGTCTCAAAGCACATTTTGAGACAGTTTTTGTCTGTCTGACAGCCTATTTTAGGCTCTAATCCCGCAGTTTGGCTTGATACTGCGGGATTAGCTGTTTTACCTAGGTAAGCTAAGGGTTGGTAATTACTCTGCGGTGCAAATAATTGAGATATAGGTTGTGGTTTCTACAAAGAAAGTTGTGTTTTGACATACCACATAACCGTGTTAACGTAACCGCGGAAAGAAATTCATACAGAACAAACGGAGAAAAGCTGATGCTCATACCAAGCTATGAACAATATCAAGAATCGGGAGGAATTTTGGAACACGCTCCATTCAAGAAATTGCTACGTAAAGCCGAGATTGATATACAAGAATCAAAGATGTGTGCCGCGCAAGTAACAGCGATAGCTCAGGCCGCGAAGATTGATTTGGATGGTGCGGGTAATTTGAGCAATGAGACAGTTGCTGTGTACAAACTACTACGCACCAATGCAATCGCCGACGTGTATTTCATTAATCATCACCGGGGAATGTGTGACATCCAGATATTTGCCGATGCGCTACGTATAGTCCAAGACGACGATTCGTTGGAAAAGCTTTCCCGAGCCTTTCCGCACATTTCGTTTGGTAAAAATAGAGACAGCTAGACTTCCAATATTAGACTTGATGTTCCAGAGCAAAAACATACCGCCGACAGCAATATTTGTTGTCGGCGGTTTTTCTACGCAGGGGCTCGTACGAAGCAACAAATTGCGGACCGCTTGCTAGCACACTTACATTAGATCGATAGTCAAGGAACGGTCGGAGAAAAAGGGAAGAGTCGGAGTGTTATGTGGGACGAGACCGCTGGTCAAGCTATCACCTTTAAAAGTGGTGGAATCCCAGAATATGTCTCAAAAGGGCAACTACTCACCGCTGGTTTATGGAGTGAGGAGTACTACCTGGATGAAAGTACGCCGCGAGAACTAAAAAAAGCCTACACTTTGCATTTGGCGCGGTACCAGATAGCTGATCTGTACGACCACCAAATCGCGCTCTCGGAAATTAACAAATCGTATAATCACAATACGGGTCTTGATGACGCGTACACCGCCATCCGTGAACGCTTCGAGACCGGTAACCTGCCCGATGGGATTATTGCTGAAAAAATGGTGGAGTCGTACTTAACGAAGCTGATGCATGACTTCGACATGCCGTACACCATCAAAAACGTCACTATCTACGAAGATGTCGAATATAAAATTGATTTTATTATTGAGCCTAAGGCAGATGAAGCGCTGCTGGCAGCAAGCGACGGCCGCGTAAATCTGCCCGATTTCAGCTTGGTCGCTGGAAGTGAGAATCACCGCGTTGACTTTATGTGTGCATCAAATAGAATAACTGCTTGCCATTAATCATAAACGCATGACAGAAGAAAAGAAAAGTGAATTGCGTGGTCTTTTGCAAGACATGCGGAAAGATTTGTATAACGAACTCGATAAGAGGCTGAGTGCTATTGAATCACAGCTGAATTTAATTACTGAAGAAATAGAAAAAGAGCCGGACGTGGCGGTTGTCGCTATGAAGGAAGCCGAGGTGGAGGAAATCCGTAGCGAGATAATCGACATGGTTTCCGAAGATGTAGAAAGTTACATAGTGGGGGAAATCACCGAAAAACTTGAAGAGCACATTACTACCGAGCAAGCGAAAAGCCGGAAACGGATTATTGAAGAGATTCGTAACTCTAAAACCAGTCTACGATTAAAATCTGTCGTCTGGGGTACGGCGGTGGTCGCCGGAGGGTGGCTCACGTGGTACGGAGCGTGGGGCGTTATCGGCAGTGTGCCGCTTATCCAGGAGCCCCGGATTGCGTTTGTAGCCGGCATCGTCCTCTTGCTTTCAACCGGTGTGCTGCATAAAAAACTAGTTGGATAAATGAACAATCAAAAAATGCCTCTCCATCTAAGCAGATGGAGAGGCATTTTGCTACATTACTTTTTCTTAGCTGATTTTTTGACAGCCTTCTTTGGGGCCACCTTGGCTACTTTCTTGGCGGGTGCTTTGGCAGCGACTTTCTTCACTATTTTTGCTACAGCCTTCTTCGGAGTAGCGGTAGCTGCTTTCTTTGGGGCCACCTTCCCAGTAGCGACTTTCTTCGCTGCTGGCTTCACTGTTTTCTTTAGCGCTTCTTTCACAACAGTTCGTTCTCTTTCCGGTGAGGCCTTCTTTGGAGAAGGCATAGCTGGATTAATCAAATCGAGAATTCGGTTTAATTTCACTTCTAAACCGGTAATCTGACGCTTGAGGTCGGTGATAACATCGTTCCCGACGCCTCGAGTTGCATTGTGTTGTGATGGGTGATGTTCTTGGTGGGTTTTGTGAGCTTCTGGTCGCTTGTACTCATGCGAACCTTTGTCTGACTGGTGGTTTGTACCGCGCGACTCGTTGGCACTTTTCTTCATTCCAAAGCAAGTGCTGCAGTAGACCGGCTTGTCACTGGAGGGTCGAAACGGCACTTCACAACTCTTACCACATTCTGAGCAGGTGGCTGGAAACAATTCTGCCGCCGCACCGGCTGGCCGGCTTTCCCGATTTTTACCGCCGCCGTATTTTTTATCATCTTTAAACTTCTTCTTTCCTCCGAATTTTGGGGCTCCTTTCTTAAATCCGCCGCCGTTAAAATTATTCATTCCTCTGAGTATGCTACATTCTCCTCGCTATGACAATAGGAGAAAGAATAGTAGCTCCTGCGTCAAAAAAATCTGGCGTGATCGGCCGCTTGATTACAGTAAGAAAAACAGCAGTGCGGTAATGGTGCCCAGCGAACAAACGGTGCTCATAAATAGGGTAGTGGCGACCAGCTCAGGGGCTGCATTATAGCGCTCGGCAATGACAAATGAAGTGACGGCTGTCGGCATGGCCGTCGCCAATACAGAGGCTGATACCACGACCGCATCTAAGGCGAACAGTTGCCCGACGATGTAGATGGTCGCTGGCAGAATAAGCAGCTTCCGGGTCGTGGCGATAAGAGCGTAGCCAGCGAGTTTAAATTTAAAAGCTCCATGCAAAAAGGCTCCCAGGGTCACCAGCGCAATCGGAGAGGCGGTAGCGGCGAGCATGGTGATTGGTTGTTTAATTAATTCGACCAGCTCGCCCGATACGTTGAGTACACTCAGCGCGATACCTCCGGCGAGCGCGAGGATTAACGGATTTAAAGCAAAGTCTTTGATGTAGCGCAGGGGATCGTGGGACTTTAAAACGTACCACTCAATAGCTATAATCGAGACAGCGATACCAATAGCCAGGTGAGGAGTAGCCGCTGCCAAAAAAATATCATACAGACTTTCACCTAAAGCTCGCTCCCCAATCGGGAAGCCCATGTAGACGGTATTGCCCACTAGGGCCGAGACAAAAATGCCGGCTTTGATTCTTTTAGCGAAAGGGAGTATTCGGAGTAGTAGTGGTAACACCAAGGCGAATCCCACCACCGCTACGGTGTTGGTCAGGAGAACCCAGCGAGTTTGTTCATCAAACCAATCAATTCCCCAAAAACTGATAAGTATAACCGCGGGGAGTGAGATGAAATACACAAACCCATTCAGGGCGTGGATGCCGTTGCGAGTAATACCGTGCCAAGAACGCAGCACGTATCCTAGCGCGATAAGGAGAAAAATCGGGAAGGTAATAAAGAGTAAGCTCATGCCCCCTATTGTCACAGTTGCAGAGATATATTGTGGGCAATATACAGAGGCGACCATCACTCAGTGTTTAACGCCGGAGGGTGACGAATAGCAGAGTAATAATAAAAAACTGCCCGCCGGAGCGTAGCAGTTTTGGGGTAGAGACAGATGTCACTTAGTAATCATCTGAAAAGTCGTCACCGTCCGAGTCCTCGACTTCAGTCGTCAGAAAATAAAGATCATTGTTCTCGTTTTTGCGGAAAAATCCTTGAGATACCCACCAGTCTTCAGCGTCTGGTAAGACGTTCAAAGCCACGACACTGACTTCTTCTTCGAGCGCCCAATTGCAGATAATGCTTGCCAGAGCCGTCCCAATCCCATGGCGAGTAGGAAACACTTTAATGTCGTGTATTAGAACTTGTGTGTCGGTCACTTCAATTTCTAATGAAAAATCTGCGTGGGTCACCAGGACTCTGTCGAGTCGTGAGCTTGCGATGGCAACTATAACTTCCATGTCTTCCTGGATTTCATTACAAAGATTTTCAACGCTCATTGTACGATTCCTCTGAGGTAGGAGAGGCACACCATTGGTACTTCTGGAACTTGTGGTTAAATTTAACGACAGGCTCTTCTTTGGGAAGGACGAGAACGGTAAATCTCTTAAGAGAGTACCTATTATATGATAGTTGTCAATAATACTAAAAACCTAGGTATTTCAGAATAGATTGACCATTTCTACAGGCAGACTGGTCATTTTTGCTAGACACGCATTGATTTTCGTAGTACAAAGTAAAGTACTGATAAGGAGAGCACGATGCCAAATCACCATTGCGAATGCGGGCGTGAAATCCGCGTCAGCATAAGAGGCAACTGGGGACCACCTCCAGATGATGGACACGACCTCTGCCGGCAATGCTGGCAGTCACAATTTGATTCAAAACGAAGGGGAAGAGTAAGGTATCGACCGCGAACCAAGACGCACCATCGGTTTAATTTTGAATTCGGATGCAACTGCTTTAGCAGAGACAATCCACGCACGCTTTTTTGCAAGCACCACCAATCTCAGGCAGACGCAGCAATGTGTTATTACTGAGTCAGCTCTAGGCCGCGGAAGACTTAATTGTCCCGCCAAATATGAGCTGTTTTTTTATATGAAATTCATGTCATTGCAAGCCTCAGGCAAATTATAGGTGATAGACAGTTTTCGAGTAATATCCAAAGACTGCGATATCCTGAAGTTGATGGACATAAGACACAAAACCACAAGTTGTCCATGCTCATTGCTTTATTCTTAACCTGTGGTACATTAGGTGTTCAAATCGAAAGTGTACTCAACAAGTTTTGTTACATTCTCAGGAAGGTTTGAGATTTATTTAAAATTGTTAAGTATACAAATATGCAAACAGGAACTATCGCTCGACTAAACAACGGGTACGGATTCATTACTCGAGAAGGAGAAGACAAAGATCTTTTCTTCCACGTCAACGAACTACAAGGTGTAGCGTTTGACGATCTACGAGAAGGAGACAAGCTTACTTTTGAAGTAGGTGAAGGACCAAAAGGACCAAACGCTGTAAAGGTTAGCCTTGCAGAAGAAGCTCCAGCTGCGTAATCCGCGCAACGTACAAAACCGCCTCACTCGTGAGGCGGTTTTGTATTGTCTGTTTTGATATACTGCAGGTATGATAAATCAAGCACTCTTGAGTTTCCTGAAAAGAATCAAGCAGAATAACGACAAGGAGTGGTACGACGCACACAAGGATGAGTACAAGAAACTCCGGACTGAATTCACCCAGCTCATTGAAGAACTGGGGTATGCGGTGGCAAAGTTTGATCCAGCAGTAGCCAGGGCACAAAAGCTTGGCAAACCAACTACCAAGGTGTTTCGCATACACCGTGACGCTCGGTTTGCTAAAGACAAAACCAAGTACAAAGTTAACATTAGTGGATTAGTGGCGGCTGATGTAAAAAACGATAGTCAACCAGCTTACTACCTCAGTATCCAACCCGGTGGGTACTCATACTTAGGTGGGGGATTATTTATGCCGGAGCGATTGGTTTTGAGTGAGATACGAGACAAGATAGAAAGGCAACCAAAAACTCTGGCCAAAATAGACCAAAGTTCAGGACTTAGAAGTGAGTTTCCGACCGGTCTGAGTCGAGTTCACACCCTGAAAACTGCACCCCGCGGACATGATGTAGAACACGAAGCAATTGAGTATCTCCGACTAAAGAGCTTCTCTGTTGGTAAGCACATTCCCGACTCAGTACTTACAAATCAGGCTTTTAGCGAACAGATTACTCAGTCTTTTAAAGCTGTGTATCAACTTAACAACTTTCTTCGACCTTAGTTTCTAGGCGTAAAACGCCCATCATCTTGACACTTTTTAAATCTATTCTCGATACGTCCCACACGGCTCAAACCAGCTGCAAATCCGTAGTATAATAGGAAGACTTATACAGTTATATGTTTTAAATTATGTTTACCTTGTACTACAAACCAGCCTGTCCGTTCTGTCAGCGAGTCCTCCAAATGGGTGAAAATCTAGGCGTTGAGTTTGATTTGAAAGACACCTCAGAAGACGAGACACTTGCTCAGGAATTGATGGAATTGGGAGGAAAGCGACAAGTACCATTTCTGGTCGATACCGAAACTGGCTCCTTAATGTATGAATCAAGCGACATTATTGATTACATTCGTGAAAATAGACCAAAATCCCCGGAGGAGCAAGCCGCTCCCAAACCCCGGGTGCATGTCAGCAATGCTGTGTGTGAGTCTTGTGAAGGGTAGAGTTTTATAAAAATAAACCAATCACGTCATGGAATTTCCAATCATAAACTTCAAGTACAATAACTTAAAAGAGGCAGTCGCACTGACGGACCTAGTGGAGCAAAAAATGCAGTCACTGACTAAGTTCCTCAATGAATCACAATCTATCACGTGTGATGTAGAATTTGAAAAGGTGGCCCCACAAAGAGCCGGACAAGTGCATCGAGTAGAAGTGAATCTAATGATAGACGGCACTCTCTTTCGAGCTGAGTCAACCGAAAATAGCTTCGAGATGGCGGTAGATGAAGTGCGTAGTGAGCTGGATAAAGAATTGCGCCGTTCAAAAGATAAGCAAGTCAGCCTAGATAAAAATGCTGGTCGAGCGGCCAAAGAGCAGATGCTTAACGACGCTACTCTAGGGACTGCAGATACTGACTAAAGTCCATTTCTGACTTACCTTCGGGTACAACGCGCAATAAGCGGAGCGAACCACCATTGGTGAGCTCCGCTTTTGTTATTTTAATTCGTTTGTCCTCGTGCATAAAAAATGTGCCGCCGATACCTTCAAACGCTTGAATAGTGTGCCAGCAAATAGTCGCGTATTTTCCAGCGGTTAGCTTGCGGGGATTGATGGCTAGTTCACTATCGGCTTTTTTTAGCTTGCCGCAGTATGTCGCTGAGTCATGGTCTTGCTCCTGAGGTGAGAGCTCATCTCTGACCCAGGCTGGGAGGACGTCGGACAAGAGTCGGCCGCCCATTTTACCTAAGAACCCGTCGAGGACTGGTCCTGGCAAAGGCCACTTGTTAGCGTTGGGGAGGAACTGTTCTTGTTCTAAGATCGGGCCGTGATCCATTTCTTCGTCGAGCAGCATGATGGTTACTCCGATGTCGTTGACCAGGTTCTCTTTGATAGCGGTTCGAATGGGGCTGGCGCCACGGAGTGAAGGGAGGAGCGAGGGATGCACATTTAAAGCGCCTCGCTCGGGCAGTGCGAGGAGCCACTGCGGAAGCATGAAGTTGTATGCTACTACCACAAAGACGTCCCAATCTTGTCCGGTAAGTAGCTTGAAGTCATCGGGATTTTTGTATGAAGTGGGCTGAAGAACTTCGATGTCGTTTTTGGCTGCCCAGGCTTTTAGTGCCGGAGCCGTAAGTTCTTGCGAGCGACCAACTGGTCGGTCGGGATTACAGACAATTAAATCTGGCAGTAGGTTATTGTTTTTCAGTTCTTCCAAGACGGGAATCCCCAGTGGTGCTCCGCCGAAATAGGCAAATTTCATAATATAAAATACAAATAGTTAGTCTTCAATTTCTTCTGAGTCATCCAGCGGCTTTTCTCCCTTGTGCCAGATTTTATCTGAGCGGTCAACAAAGAGAGTGCCATCGAGATGGTCGGTTTCGTGCTGAATAATCTGTGCCAAAAGGCCACCGGCTCCCCGGGTAAACGGGGTGCCGTTCTCGTCCAGGGCCTCGAAAGTGACATTCTTGTGTCGGTCGACCAAGCCATAGGTGTCGACAACAGACAAGCAGCCTTCTCCGACCTCGTGGGTTTTCTGAGACATTTTGGTGATTCGGGGATTAATGGCGATGATAGTGGGCAGCGCGTCGTCGCGATCACTTTGGTCTTCAATCAAAAACATGCGCTTAGAAACCCCAATCTGTGGAGCGGCGATAGCCACGGCAGAATAGCCCTCTACATCGTAGGTCTTGATGGCCTCACGGAGCCCTTTCAAAATTTTGGCCACTACGCCATTATCAAAATCTTCAGTGGTGAGTTCCTCTGCAATGGTGTGTAGGGCGGGATGGTTTTCGGGTACGAGTTTGGCCATAGGTGGGTGAAATATACTTGAAATAGGCGTGGGAGTCCAGGGGTTTGGGGTGATGGGAGGGTGAATTGTGACACTGGAAAAGGAGTTTGTAATCTCCGGACTGCCTTTTCCAGGAATTCTTTTTAGGGAGACTAAAAGAATTCAGAACTAAATTCACAATATGCCGTTCCGGCATTTGTTCATTCACTAAACGATTCGCTCTGGGTTTATTTCTACTTTTACGTATGGCGGGACGCGACGAAGGAGAGTGATAATTTCGATGAGCTCATCCCGGTTGCTCTGAGAGACGCGGATCAAGCCGTGGCGCAGGGTTTTTTCTTTGGATGAGTTGGGGTTGTTGTAGTATTGGACTGCAAATTTTTCTAAGAGTACTTCAACTGGCTTACCGAGGTCTATGATGCTGGAAATACTTCCCATCCAACTCAGTAACACAAATGTGCTATACGGTGGATATTTCATCATTGCACGCAGCGCAATCTCATCGTCGTAAAAGCGCTCAACTGCTCCTTGGGTGGCGAGTAGTAGGAGATTGTCTGGTTCGGTGCGAGTTTGGACAACTACTTCTTTTGACGTGCATTCACGAAGGCGCATTAACAGTCGAAACAGATACTCGTCAGCTCGCCAAGTAGGAATGGCCCGGGCGGCATCTAGGGAAATAACGGCGCTCACATCCACTCCTTGATTTAGGTAGGGAAGAGCAATCTGGGTACCGATGAGCACCCCGCTGCGTTTAGCAAAAAAATCGGTGGCTATTTTTTGGGCTTGTTTTTGGGTAGTGGCAGTGAGATTGTCTAAAACCGTGATGTCACATTCAGGCATGATTTGCTGCCATTCATCGGCTACTTGCTGAATACCGATACCACGCTCCCGCAGGCGCCATGAGCCACAATTGAGACATACATCAGCCGCTTTTTCGCGCCGGCCAGAAGTGCTCGAGACAAACCACCGTTGCTCCTGACCATTTCTCGTTGTCCGAACCAGTGAATAGGGAGTGTTTGAGTCGGGGCAGCGGAATATATACCCGCAGTCGATACAGGCGACAACTGGTGCGAGGCCGCGACGGGCAGAGTAGAAAAAGACGTGACCACGGGCTTCCAGCGCTCGCTCAACACTGACTTTGAGTTCTTGTGAAAAAAGCTGGAAAGGGGCTTCGGGCCGTGGCTTGTCTTTTTGAGAAATAATTGTTAAAGGGGCGGTGAAGGCAATCCGTTTGGCCTCTTCGCCGTGCGTAAGATATTTGTCTTCTCGTCGAGCCACTTCGTCTTCGGTGCGAGGAATAGTATCACCAAGAATGATTGAGCGCTTTGAGACCTTGGCGTAGGTAGTCAAGGCAGTTCGGTGGTCGAGGTACGGCCGTTGCCGACCTACGTAATGCCCACTGGCAGATTGCTCAATGATGATTGAGGAGATGTCAGCTCGGTCCAGGTAGGCAAACGAGGGAGTAGTAATAATGAGTATCGCTTGAGTTTCAGTCTCGAGTTTGGTGTAGGCCACGTCACGTTGTTTTTTTGTTTGGCTAGGGGATAGCACAACAACGCGCCCTTTAATACCTTGGCTGAGGTACATCTGCGCAAAGGCGACTTCAGCCGCACTGGGCACCACAAAGAGAACCGAGCCTTTCTTGGCAAATTCACCCCGGACATGACTCTGGTATTGTACAAATCTATCGTCGTGCTTGGCGGTTAATACTTGTGGAGTGGGTTCTCCACAGTGCTCGACTGCTGTGGTCTGCGGAAAAGGTCGACTACCGTTGCGAATATCTGGGGGAAGCAGGGAGAACAAAAGCGAACCAGCCGAGCTGGGATAAATCTTAGTGAGTGCTTCTGCAGTGTTTTGAATGGCTTTGGGCAGCAGAGCAGGATTTTTTTGTTCGGGTAGCTTGCGTAGTGAAAAAGTGGCCGCCTTGAGTGCAGTTTTGGTGCTGCTCACCGGCTTGGTTTCGGTGACAATTGCCGCTTGGCTTTTGCCGCGAATAGGGACTAGCAAGAAGCTGCCGATTTCGTACTGAACACCGGAGAAGTAAGAGAGGGATTCAAGTCGGGTGCCTTTTATCAGGGGGGTGACTTGAATGACATACATAGAGCTCTAGTATAACAATAAATGAAACAAGGGTCATTTATAGCTAGTTCGACACGGCGCACCTGGTTATTGCTTTCCATAGAATTTGTGTTATGATTTTGTTAGAAATCAACCCAGGAGAGTAAAGATGACTCATTCAGAAACTGTATCTGGGCGTACACAAAAAGCTCTTGCAGCTCAACAGCAGCAAGTGCAGCAAAGTTGCTGCACACATGTATTTAAAATAGTGGCTCAACGTCCAGCTGTCTGCGGCCCGGTAGCCGTCTCACAAGAACGACTGCTCGTGCAAACACACAAGTGCTCTAAATGTTCTAAAAGCGTGACAGTCAAGACGACATTCCTTTTGGATTCTTGAGACGAATAAACAAAACCCCAAGCGCTAGCGTTTGGGGTTTCTTTTCTTTACTGTTTAAAACTCATCAAGATACGTGATGTCTGCTCCGAGACCGGCGAGGCGTTCAATCAGTTTTTCATAGCCGCGGTTGATGCTGTAGATGTTGCGCAGCACAGATTCTCCCGAAGCGCAGAGCATTCCAATCATCAAAATAGTGGCTGGCCGCAGGGCCGGTGGACAGATGAGCTCGGCTGCCTTCAATGGAGTCGGGCCATTGATATAAATACGGTGCGGGTCAGCCAGAACGGTCTCTGCGCCGAGCTTGTCTAGGTCGGTAAAGTAAATCGCTCGTTTCTCGTACACCCAGTCATGGATAAGCGTTTGTCCTTCCGCTTGTGTGGCGATGACGGCAAAAAATGGCAGGTTGTCGATGTTGAGTCCCGGGTACGGTCGAGCGTAGATCTTTTCGTGGAGCGACACGAGCTTTGACGGCTTGGTCTTGATGTCTACTAGCTTGGTCACTCCGTTGTGGCTCAGGTAGGGCTTAGATTTTTTATATAAAAAGCCCATCTTTTCCAGCTTCAACAGTTCAAGTTCGAGGAATTCAATCGGACACCGGGTGATTGTGATGCTCGACTTGGTCACGATAGCCGCCGCCAAGAAAAACATACTGTCAGTTGGGTCTTCTGCTAAGGTGTATTCAACATCCTGATTGATGTCTTTCACGCCGGTAATGGTCATCGTAGTGGTGCCAATACCGTCAATCTTTACACCAAAGAGTTTAAGGAAGGCACAGACTTCCTGCACCATGTAGTTGGCCGAAGCGTACTTAATGACAGTCGTGTCCGATCGGCCGGCGGCCGCAAAGAGCGCGTTTTCAGTCACTGTATCGCCAGATTCATAGAGAATAATCTCTTCTGGAGCTTTGGGGTTCTGAGTAATATCAAACGCATCTTCGGTGGTTTTTATATCGATTCCAAAGTGCTCAAGCGTATAAAAGTGTGGTTTGACCGTCCGACTACCGAGCTTGCAACCACCGGACTGGGGGAGCGAGAACGAATCCAGATGATGCATCAGTGAACCAATAAACATCACAATACTGCGCGTCCGCCGAGCCGCCACCACGTCGATTTTCTTGAGATTAAATTTCTTTGGTGGGGTAATCACCATAGTCGATTCTTTCCAGTCGACTTTGACCCCAATACTTTCCAGCACCTCGATAATCCGATGGACTTCCTCGATGCGCGGGACATTGTGAAGGGTGGTCGTACCTTTGTTAATCAAAGACGCGCACAAGAGAGCGACGGCGCCGTTCTTTGAAGTGTTCGTCTGAATGGTCCCAGACAGTTTCTTTCCACCAGTGATGGATACATTGACGGTGCCAGGGGAGAGGGTAATGAGATTCTTGCCCAGCGCTCGGCCGATTTTCTTGAGCATATCAGCACTGATGTTTTGTCGGCCCGACTCGAGTCGAGCAATAGCGCTTTGCGTCGTATTAATCTTCTTGGCTAAATCAGACTGGGTCAGGCCAGCGGTCTCGCGAATATCTGCGATCCTCATTCCAATGTGTAACATATGATAACTAGTATAGCAGATACGCTATATATGCAAATGCACAATGCACAACATGAAAGCGAGTCAGGCGCTCAAACTAATTGGCGTGACCGCACTCTTGGTAAAGTCAGAGGCTGATTGCTGGGCGTCTCCCACTCTGCTATTATTGCTTTATAATATATGTTTGGTAATTTTATTCCTAAAGTAGGGATTGATTTGGGTACTACGAATATTCTCGTGTTTGTGCCCGGTCAAGGAATTGTGCTCAACGAGCCGTCGGTGGTGGCTGTTTCTGATGACAATAAAGTGCTGGCCGTCGGAGCTGAAGCTAAGCGTATGATCGGACGTACGCCAGAAAATATCCGAGCGTACCGACCGATGAAGGACGGGGTGATTGCTGACTACCGAGTGACAGAAGCGATGCTGCGGTACTTCTTACGCAAGTCGATGAGTAAGTACCACATCTTTCGTCCCGACGTAATGATATCGGTCCCGGCCGGAGTGACTTCGACGGAACGACGGGCGGTAGTAGAAGCGGCGATGAAAGCTGGTGCGCGCAATGCTTTTGTAGTTAAGGAGCCTATCTTGGCTGCGATTGGCGCCGGGATACCAATTTATGAACCACAGGGACACATGATTGTTGATATCGGTGGAGGGACTATCGACGTGGCAGTTATTTCCCTGGGCGGAATCGTCGCTGCCAACTCGGTCAAATGCGCGGGCAATAAGATAGATGCGGCCATCATTGACTACGTGAAAAAGAACCACAATCTTGCGATAGGAGAGAAGACGTCTGAGGAGATCAAGATTACCATTGGTTCAGCACTTCCACTGGAGGAAGAACTCACTATGGATATAAATGGTCGCGATATGCTTACTGGGCTTCCACGAACGACTGAAATCAGAAGCAACGAAGTCGTTAAAGCTATTGGAAAAGAGCTGCGTGAAATGATTAAAGCTATAAAAGACGTATTTCAAAACACCCCACCTGAGCTTGCTTCAGATATTATAGATGGAGGGATCATAATGACCGGAGGAACTTCACAGCTTCGTAACTTCCCTGAGCTCATTCGCCGCCGAACCGGAGTAAAAGCCAAAGTAGCCGAGCAGGCACTGTTCTGCGTAGTGAAAGGAACCGGAACCGCCCTGGAACACTTGAGTGTATATAAACGAGCGGTGTTAGCTAAAAAGTAAATAAAGGCCCAAAGGGCCTATTATTTACTTTGTTCTGAATTTGCTCTTTCAAAAAGCAAATTCCTAGAACAGGCAGATGAGTGCTCGTGTAAGTACATATTCACGACCTTTGTTGCTGGAAAATACAGAGCGCAGCGACATATTTTCTGTACGCAGAGCGCCTGAATTTTGCTGGAAAACAATGACTGAAAGGAATATGTTTTCTGTATGAAAAGCCCTCTTTCAAAAAGCAAATTCCTAGAACAGGCAGATAAGTGCTTACTTGAAATGAAAACCAGCCACAGTTCAGGCACAAATCGAGTTCTTCACTGAGAATCATGGATTCTTCCGCGATGCCTAAATGGTGGCTATTTTTTTATGCTACCTCAGCTCATAGGGGATACTCATAATAAATAATTGTCTTTACGCGGTACACTTAAGGCAATGGAAGGAGGTCCTAAACAATTTCTAAACACGCAAGAAGAAATAGAATTCTTACGCCAACAAATCGCTAATAAAGAGCGAGAGCTGCTGGACCGTAGCCCAGAGGCTGATAATGCTGATATGGAGACCGTGGGGAAGATGCAGATGCGCGAGTATCAGAGCTTTACTCCGCAACGCATACTGCATCCAGAATACGAGCTAGAAGATCAATCGTTGCATGAGTCGGTGAAGCTAGTAGAGACAGCGAGTGACCCGGTGGAAGAGATTATTCAGCTGGCGATTGAAAAAGGGATTAAAAATGCTTTGACGGTGCTCGATAAGACCGACAACCCATTTATTATCGACGAGGTGCATCGCCGGCTTATTAACCATATCCAATCCGGAGCATCCATCGCTGACCTAAAAGAAGGGGTGCCGCCGTGGCACGTACTGCACATGACGCTCTACGAAGTGACTCTGCCAGCTCAAAGCGCAGCTGACGGCAGTGTTCGTTCGCTTGAGGAGCTGGTTGGGATGATGCGACAGCTCTTTGCTGGCCTGCGCACGATTGGTTCGGCCAAAGAAGGGAATCACTTCGTGATAGAAGTAGCTGTCGCTGACAAGAGCGACGATATTATTTTTTACGTTGCGGTACCAAACGAGTTCAAAAGCCTATTTGAGAAACAAACGCTGTCGCTCTTTCCTCACGCCGTGCTGTCCGAGCAGGTGAATGACTATAATATTTATGTCGACAAGGGCCACACCACCATCGCCGAGATGACACTTAAAAAGCATCCGGTGTATTCGCTGAAAACTTCTGAAGAATTTTCTGCAGACCCACTATCGGTTATTTTAAATGCCTTTTCTAAAATCGAGAGAGAGGGTGGCGGAGCTGCTATCCAGTTTGTTATTCGGCATCCGAGCGTCAACTATCGTAAGACGTTTATTGATATTAAAAAAGAGGTAGAAAAAGGCCTAAAACCAGGCGAAGCTATTTCTAAGAGCACTGTTAGTGGGGCAGTATTCTCAGCTGTTGGGGACTTGTTTACGAGTAAGAAGTCTCCCTCCCAACTGGAAATGCCTAAAGAAATCGATTCACGAGCCATCGAGCAATTTGATAAAAAACTCAGTTCAGACATTGTGGAGGTGAATATTCGGCTGGTTGTATCAGCTCAAGAGCCGCATCGGGGTGCCCAAATACTCACCGAGCTGGAGTCAACTTTCAATCAGTTTGACGCAACAGAAGGAAATCAAATCAAATTTAAGAAACTGGCTGGGAGTAATCTTAAGGCTGCTGAAAAAGCTTTTTCGTTTCGGCAGCAGTCAAAGACAAATCTACTACCGCTCTCGCTGGCTGAGCTGTCTACGCTGATTCATTTTCCTGCCGAAGGAGCGAGTGCAGCTCCTCAGTTTAAGCAGTCTCATTCAAATACCGCTGCCGCTCCAACTGATATGCCTACCCAAGGGACACTCTTGGGGCTGAACAAACACCGCGGTCAAGAAAAAGAAATTTTCATCACGGAAAAAGACCGGATGCGGCACTTTTATGTAATTGGTCAGACCGGTACAGGAAAATCTGTATTCTTGCAAAACATGATTGTACAGGATATTAAAGCTGGGGCGGGCGTGTGTATGATCGATCCGCATGGGACAGATATTGAGGAGGTGATAGGGGCCATTCCGCCTGAGCGGGAAAAAGACGTGATTTATTTTGACCCGTCGCACCTTGACCGCTCTATCGGGCTTAATATGATGGAGTTCGACCCGCAAAAACCAGAACAAAAAACGTTCGTGGTTAACGAACTGCTGTCGATTTTCCAAAAACTATATGGAGCGAATCCTGAGTCAATGGGTCCAATGTTCGAGCAGTATTTCCGTAATGCCGCCATGTTGGTCATGGAGGACCCAGAGAGTGGCAACACGCTGATGGATATCGGCCGAGTGATGGCCGATGCTCGCTTCCGACGCAGTAAACTAGAAAAAGCGACCAACCCAACCGTTATTTCCTTCTGGAAAGAAATTGCTACCAAAGCCGGTGGTGAGGCGTCTTTGGAAAATGTTGTGCCATACATTGTGTCCAAAATCGATCCGCTGACCGCCAATGACTACATCCGGCCAATTATTGGTCAACAGAAAAGTGCGTTTAATTTCCGTCAAATAATGGACGAGCGCAAAATCCTACTGGTAAACCTTTCTAAAGGACGTCTGGGAGAGATTAACGCCAATCTTATCGGCATGATTTTTGTGGGGAAGATTCTCATGGCGGCTTTGTCACGGGTGGATGATCCAAGTAAAAGTTTTGCACCATTCTTCTTGCATATTGATGAGTTCCAGAATATTTCGACCCCATCGATTGCGGCTATTTTGTCTGAGGCTAGAAAGTATAAGCTGGGATTGACGGTAGCACACCAGTTCATTGCCCAGCTTGACCCGGTCATCCGAGATGCGGTGTTTGGAAACGTCGGTTCTATGGCCGCCTTCCGGGTGGGAAATGACGATGCACAAGCCTTGGTCTCGCAGTTTGCACCAACCTTTAATGCCAACGATATTATGAATACTCCAAACTACAACGCAGTGATGCGGGTGTTAGCAGATGGTACGCCGACCCCGGCCTTTAGTGTCGCTGCCGCTCCTCCACCAGAGAGTGATGCTAGTCGAGCGAGTCAGCTGATTCATGATAGTTACCAGAAATACGGACGACCGCGGGCTGAGATAGAGGCTGAGATAGCTGCCCGATACCAAAAGCCAGCGCCGCCTGTTCCACGGGCTCCAACGATGCTGTAGAATGTATATAACATGTCACTTGCAGGTCAAAACTTTACGCCCCAGGACGCGATAGAAAATGAGCAGCGTTTCGTGTTGGATACCAAGGAAGGCTTGCAGACATTTCTTGAGTTTCTCGTTTCGGAAGAAGGACAAATAGATGCTTTGGACCCAGTTTTGGTGATTGAAGACTTAGCTTTACCGAAAAATGTGGAAACATCATTGAAACAATTACGTCATGCATTTCATGAGTTGATTCGTGTCATCGAAGAAGGTTTGCAAACTGCGACCGAAGTCTCGCCTGAGAGTGTGGTGGTCAAGGTAGCTAATCAGTATCAGGTGTATTTGAGCGCAGATGAAAGCTTCTCCTTTGTTTATATGACTTACGAAGCTGCTCTAAAAAACCAGCCGCTGCCCAACAGTAAGACAAAAGAAGCAGAGCAAGAAATTCCGTCACCTACTTCAAAAGAAGAAAAGTTCGTTCTGGAATCTACACCAGTACATGTCGGAGTTGCTCAAGCATCTGAGTCAATGGAGCAGTCAGAGGATATCAATACTGAAAGCCTTAAAGTATACGGTCTGAGTCTACCGCAAGCCGGTCCTGAAGGAGTACTCTTGGCCCGGAGTTTGCGTGACAGACTGGAAATAATAAAAAATATTCACCCCAGCGTGAAAGACAGTCCAGAGAGGATGGTCATAGTGGAAGAGATTATTCGCTCATTGTTTGTGGTTCCAGAGTCTGGGTTGGCCCAACAACAGGTCACTCGGGTAGCCGAGCTAGTTCAAGAATTACATGACTCAGAAAAGCTGGTGGCGACCAGTCTGGATGTGATGGAGGAAATCATGGACAGTAAAGAGATGAAGTATGATTCTAATGAAGGCGAGATTCGTAAGGTTACTGAATCGGTCATCAACGAGGTAGGTGAAGACGAAAGTTGGACAAGAAGTGAAAACCCGAAGAAAAGAAGAGCGATGAAAATTGAAACGGATACAAAAGATGACGGTGCTGTAGAAATTACCTTTGCTCACGAAGTAGCCCAACAGGCAGAGAAGAACAAGAGTCTTGCGGATGAGTCTGTGGTTGGTGTAATTGATAAGCTAACCCAAAGCCCAGAAGGGGGTGGCACAATAGCACAGCCGGATAGTATATATAATTCCACCCCAGCCCAGGTGGTGCGTGATTATCCCAAGCGGGAGGTTGTGAACGAAAACTCACTTACGGGTAAGTATTTGTCTAGGAATCCCCAGTACCAGGCATTCATTCTAGAAAATAAGATCTCTCTCGCCGCACTTGAAAAGAAATTACAAAAGACAATCCAAAGTGTTGATGCAAAAGAAATTGATTTTTGGGAATCCAAATTTGACGAGCCATACACGAGTGCCTTTTCATATCTTCAAGAAATGACCCTGCAAGAAGTTGAAGATCTCAATGCCTTATCGCTGAGTAAACGAAAAAATATTTTGCAAGCAGAAAATGTAAAATACGAAGCGTATTTGGCTTGGATAGATATATATGAACTTATAGCCCTCACTATTACGCTCCAACCCACTATTAAATTTGCTGAATTGTTAGCCCGATGGATAGTAGAGACTGAGATAGGGGGCTACCAAAGAAGCACATCAGCTGCGTAATTCACACATCAAAATTTTTATAGAAAAAGTTTAAAAAAAGAATGTTAAGATTCTCGTATATGGCGAACAATAGTTCTTTAAGTTCCGCTTCAAACTCTTTTGATTTTGGAACACAAAATGGAGTAATGCACGTGCTCGCTTCAGTGCGCTCGAGTGATATCTCACCTGACAAAAAAAACGAACTGCGGGACCTTATTTTCTTATACTCAAATGGTGGACATGATCACTCTGTTCGACACAGCCTTGAACAAAAATTGACTCAGTTTGCCGTTGTTGCGCTGCCGAAGCCAGCAGTAGTCCAGCCAGCTAAAGTGCACATAATAGGGACTTCGCGTCCGTCTCCAGCTTTTAAACCTGCACCAGTACCAGAAAAGACACCCGAAGCTAGCTCAGAGATGGTCGTTACTGAGTCTGAACCTCAAGTCACACCAACAACACCAACAACACAAACTCCGGCGACACAACCGGTGACAAAAAGTACTCCTGTAGATATTCTTGATAATCTTCCGCAAGAAAAAGTGGTTGTTGAGGTTGAAGTAAAGCCAGCAGAACCAGTTGTAACCGAACTGCTAACCAAGTCGCCCAGCTCGTCTGCGGACAGTTTGCAACGAATCAAAGAAATCAAAGCGCTAGTAAACAAAAAAGTCGGCAATCCCGTAAACCTCGTTAATATCAATAACGAAGTTGGACGAGAGTATATGGGCGCGTTACTAGATGCGATGAAAAAAATCAACAGTGGTTCTTCTGCTGCCTCAGCCATGCAAAGACTCGAGTCAGCGTATTTGAGTGTAGAGGAAGCTCTAAAAAACCAGCCTGAGGCAGAACAGGTTGCGAAGCCAGTGGAGAATGATACTCCAGAGGAACAAAACCAAGACCGATTCGATCCAGTATCTAAACAAGAGACTGCTTCTGTTCCTGTACCTCAGCCACAGACTCAGTCCGTTTCCGTCTCAACTTCTCCAATACAACCAGTACCTGTTCCTGAAAAACAAAGTCAAGAACCAGTAGAGGCGTCTGCAGCATTAACCTCAAAGCCTTCGCCGATTTCTACAGGCCAAGCACGGTCTATCGCAGCTGAAACAAAAATGGACAGCCGACCGCTAGCGCCTTTGGCTCAATCAGAAAAGAGAGAAACCATTCAAACTGAACCCCCTACCGAGTTGCCAAAGCCTATTGCAGCACCACAACTAGCGATACCACAAGAGCAATCTCAATCTGAAGCAAGTTCGGCTTGGGGACTCCAAACAGATACCTTGTCGGAGATAAAGACAGTTGACAAATCTCTTGAAACAGCCAGTGTAGCAGTTAAATATCAGCCAGCTTCACTAGCTCAGTCAGGAACAAAGCTTCAGACACCAGAGGATTTGCCAAAGGAAGTTTCTTCGGTGGCCGGTAATCCGCTATACACGATGCAGGTTGATGATGGACTTAACCAATTATTGACAGACTGGGTTTTGTTCAAGAAGAGTGGCTTATTCGGTACTGGTCCGAAAGGATCGAGTCATCCCCTCTATCTTAAAGTAAAAGACTTACAAATCCCACTGCTGCTGGCAGGTCGCTTTGAAGGAGCCACACAAGAAGTTAAGCAGAGCATTACAGACTACATGAACGGCTGGCGCTACGAGCAGGGTATTGTATACGAACAAGGCGAAAGCTTTGATCACTACCTCCGTAGAGTAATTCATCACATTTTAGATTTGCACAAAAAAGCATAACTCAGTAGGATTAAGTTATGAGTAACACCCACCACGCACTTTTATTATTTGTGTCTGATGTCGCAGATGTTGATATCGCTGATATTGCAGCTGAAGACGAAGTTAAAGACGCCACATTCGAAAAATTTGGAGTAAAGGAGGCACAACAGTTGGTGAAAGATGCTCACCTTCGTCCGGCAGATACTAGTAAGCAGCTGTTTGCTGTCCGAGCTCAGTTTGTTACCTCGGAAGCGCAAAATGCTTTATTAAAAGTGTTCGAAGAGCCTCCGGAATCAACTAAATTCTTACTGATAGTACCAAAAGACTTTGTTGTCATTCCGACACTTCTGTCTCGCTGCGAGATTATAACTATTGACAGCTCAGCTTCGAAAAACGATATATTTGAAGCTTTTTTACGGGCTTCATTCGCAGAACGCCTGGTTTTGATAGACGTGGCACAAAAGAAAAAAGATGCCCACTGGCAGCGCGAAATTAAGAAAGGATTAATCGGGTACTTACACACGCACACCGAACACCTCAAAGAATTAGAATACGCGACTCGGTTACTGCTCACTCGCGGTGCGTCAAATAAGCTCTTGCTTGAGCACTCCGCATTGACAATACCGTCTCGAACCAAGAGTTAAAAAGTGTTACACTTTGGAAATTGAATATATATATTATGAACACTGAAATAAAACAAAAACTACAAGAGGCAAAAGATTGGCTGCAAAAAGAATTTACTGGAATTCGTACCGGACAAGCAAGTCCAGCTCTACTCGATTCGGTGAAAGTTGAGAGCTATGGTTCGATGATGCCCTTGAATCAAGTGGGAACAGTCGGGGTTGAAGACGCTCGAACGCTCAGAGTCTCTATCTGGGATGCGTCAGTGGTCAAAGCAGCTGAACAAGCTATTCGCGATGCTGATCTTGGCGTGTCGTTGGTTGGAGACTCAACAGGTCTGCGGGTCATTTTTCCGGAACTCACTTCAGAACGACGGCAACAACTCCTAAAGCTCGCCAAGAACAAGTTTGAAGATGCTCGTATCTCAGTACGAGCTGTCAGAGACGACGCTATGAAAGCTATCGAAAAATCTGAAAAAGCCGGAGAAATTGGAGAGGATGAGAAGTTCACAAAAAAAGAAGTAGTACAGTCAGCAGTAGATGAATCAAACCAGTCTCTGGAAAGCTTATTCGTGAAAAAAGAATCTGAATTGAAAGCCTAGATATGTCAATTATATTATTTTTCCTTGTTCTATTTGTACTGATTCTCGTTCATGAATGGGGCCATTTCATCGTAGCTAAAAAGACTGGCATGCGGGTTGATGAATTTGGCATCGGCTTCCCACCAAAGTTATTTGGAATAAAGAAAGGGGAGACCGAGTACACTTTCAACGCTCTTCCCATTGGTGGCTTTGTCCGTATCTGGGGTGAAAATTACGAGGATAAGACTGACTCAGCATCAGATCCTGCTGAAACGGTAGACAAATCACGCAGTTTCAACTCTCGTCCCAAATGGGCCCAAGCCCTAGTGCTAGTGGCCGGAGTCACAATGAATATTTTATTTGCTTGGTTCTTGTTCAGCCTGACGTTCATTGTGGGTGTACCAACAGCCGTAGATGAGTCCGTTGCTACTGATGCTGCTCAGCTCTATATCGCCAATGTGCTAGCAGATAGTCCAGCAGCAGCCTTGCCCGCAGGGGCAGTAGTAAATAAGGTTCAGGTCGGTGATGAAATAATCAGTAGTCCATCAACCTCAGAATTTACCGATTTGATATCGGCCACTGCCCCAGCACCGGTATCAGTGTCGTACAGTTATTCAGACCAAGAAACGACCGTAGATATTATTCCATTACAAAACATTATTCCTGACCAACCCGAACAATACGCAGTCGGGGTTTCGCTTGCTATGGTTGAGACCATTTCACAACCGATTCCCGCCGCGATACTTAATGGACTCTACGCGACAGGAAATGGTCTGGTGAGTATTACAAACGGTCTCTACAGTCTCATCAGTCAGGCATTTGTCGGAGAAGCAGATTTCTCTCAAGTAGCTGGCCCGGTAGGAATCGTGGGTATGGTGGGTGATGCCGCCGCTTTTGGCTTTACCGCTCTGCTGACGTTTACCGCCGTTATCTCGCTGAACCTGGCGGTAATCAACTTGCTGCCATTTCCGGCTCTGGATGGAGGGAGATTGCTCTTTGTGGCAATTGAATCTATTACAAAAAAGCAGATTCCAACCGTTTGGGCTGGACGCCTCAATCTAGTCGGGTTTGGAATTCTCATGCTTTTGATGATAGCGGTGACCTACAACGATATTATTCGACTACTCTAATGTAACTGTATGCGACAAACCCACCTGTTTACCAAAACAAAAAAAGAAGCTCCGGCCGATGAAGTGGCCAAGAATGCTCGGTTGCTCATTCAAGCGGGATACATCTTTAAGAACATGGCCGGTGCCTACTCGTTCTTACCTTTGGGGCTGAAAGTAATTGAAAATATCAACCGAGTAATCCGTGAGGAAATGGATGGTATCGGCGGTCAAGAGCTACACATGCCGTCTCTACAAGAAGACAAGCTCTGGAAACAAACTGATCGCTGGGACGAGAATAAGGTGGACGTTTGGTTTAAAAGTGAGCTAAAAGCTGGCGGAGTCGTCGGCCTGGCCTGGACGCATGAAGAGGTTATCACTAACCTTATGCGTCAATATGTTTCTTCGTATAAAGATTTACCACTATTTGCCTACCAGATTCAAAATAAGTTTCGTAATGAAATGCGAGCCAAAAGTGGAATCATGAGGACTCGAGAGTTTTGGATGAAAGACTTGTATTCATTTTGCGCCACCACAGAACAGCATGACGAGTTTTATCAAGCGTGTTCAGACGCCTACCTGCGCATTTTCACTCGACTGGGAATCGGCGATAAGACCTATAAAACATTTGCTTCGGGTGGCGCGTTTTGTAAGTTCAGTCACGAGTTTCAAACGCTCGCTGAGGCGGGAGAAGACGTCGTGTACATAAATGAAGAGAAGGGAATCGCGATCAACGAAGAGGTGCTGGAAGAAACTAATTTGTTAGAGTTAGGAGTAACCAAAGACGAACTCACAAAACGTAAGAGCATTGAGGTGGGAAATATTTTCTCCTTGGGAACTAAATTTTCGGAAGCCATCGGACTCACTTTCAAAAATGAAGCGGGTGAAAATACCCCAGTGATTATGGGTTCATACGGAATCGGTCCAGCTCGAGCGATGGGAACCGTAGTTGATTTATTGTCTGATGGAAAAGGTATTGTATGGCCAGTAGAAATTGCTCCGTACACTGTACATCTGGTTGCCTTAAACACTGATGATAAAGAAATCACTGATTGGGCAAACGGTATATATTCAGCCTTGAAAGCACGCGGCGTGTCTGTACTGTACGACGATCGAGATCTGCGACCAGGAGAAAAGTTTGCTGATAGCGATTTACTCGGGATGCCGTATCGAGTAGTGGTAAGTAGAAAGGGTAAAGAGTCCGGCCTGTTTGAAGTTGTAGAGCGAAGCACTAGCGAAGTGAGAAATCTGACCGAAGAAGAGTTGTTCGCTGACTTTGAATGAACAAATGCCTGAAAGGCATATTGTGAATTTATGCCTGAATCTTGCTGGAAAATACAGAGCGCAGCGACATATTTTCTGTATGCAGAGCTCCCTCTCCTAAGGCAGATTCCTAGGCGAAGGAACACTCATTCCCTAATTGGCCTCCGCACCCAGTAATTACTGACGAAAATTATCTTTTGTGTTGTATTTGCAGGTATTTTTGAATTGCGAGACATTCCGCGGTACAATACTTCAAATGAACGCCATTTCGCGACAGATAAATAAAATCCTGGGAACTTTCTCAGCTGATATAGCGATTGATTTAGGGACTGCCAACACTTTGGTGTATGTGAAAGGGAAAGGGATTGTGTTGAACGAACCGACTATCGTCGCTATCAACAAAAAAACCGGTCAGCTGGTGGGGGTAGGAAATGAAGCAAAGGCGATGCAAGGTCGTACTCCCGCTCACATAGAAGTAATTCGACCACTGGTAGAGGGGGTTATTTCTGACTTTGAAGTAACGGAAGAGATGCTCGGTTATTTGATTGATAAGGTACGCCGAGACATGCGCACCTTAATAGCACCACGGATTTTGATTGGGGTACCTTCTGGTATCACCAACGTAGAGATGCGAGCCGCTCAAGATGCTGCCAAGAACGCTGGTGCTCGTGAAGTATTTCTCATCGAAGAGCCAATGGCAGCAGCCATCGGCGCCAAGCTTCCGGTTGGTAAAGCTATCGGCAGCATGATTATTGACATTGGTGGAGGCACCACTGATATAGCCGTTATTTCCCTCAACGGCCTCGTAGTATCTCGAAATCTCCGCGTGGCAGGGGATCATCTCAATACCTCTATTGTGACGTTTATCCGGGACCAGTTCAAAGTACATGTGGGCGAGAAAACTGCCGAAGACGCGAAGATTGCGTTGGCATCAATTTCACCCTCAGAGGCCGGGAGGGAGCTGGTTGCTCGAGGTCGAGACGTCGTAACCGGTCTGCCGCGAGAAGTGGTGATTACTGACGCAGATGTGCGTGACGCAGTGGCGGGACAGGTTGACACCATAGTAGAGAATGTACGTTCGGTTTTAGAAGAAACACCACCTGAGGTAATGTCGGATATTATGCAGCGGGGCATTTATCTGTCTGGTGGTGGCGCACTGATTCCGGGGCTGGCAACTTTGTTGGAGCACGCTTTGCAAGTGCCGGTAATCGTCGTGCCAGACCCCTTGCGAGCGGTGATTCGGGGAGCTGGAATTGTGGTCGAAAATATTGAGTTGTACCGTGAAATTTTAATTGATCATGAAGGTTCAATCGCAACGCAGCTATAGAAGAAGGCGAACTATTCGAGTTGCTCTGGTAGCAATCTTGATTGTTATCAGCGGGTGGTTTTTGCCGTCCGTTTTTGCAATGATTTCAGCACTCATCATGAGTCCTTTTCACGCCACTAATCAGTGGCTGGATGAATCTTCGAGTCTCGTCCCGACGTTTATTCGAGATCGACAATCGCTCCAGGAAGAGATTCAGCAATTAGAAAACCAGCTGCAAATTAGTTCCCGTACTAGTGTCACTCAGCAACGATTGCTTCTGGAGAATAACCGTTTGCGCGGATTACTTGGGGCGTCTGACGAGAGTCGAGTAGTGGCGGGGGTGATTGCTCGACCCAACACGCTCCCGTATGATTTTTTGCAAATAGACAGAGGCATAAATGACGGAATCGAAGTCGGGGCTCCAGTATTTGTAGGTACCGACATAGTGATTGGTTTAGTAGCGCACACAGCGCAGCGCTATTCATTCGTTGAGTTGTTTACTACCCCCGGTTTTGAAGCCACAATTTTTCTCAGTGGACCAGATGTGGTGGCAAAAATGTACGGCATGGGAGGAGGTGTAGCTCGAGTGAGTCTGCCCCAAGGTATCCCTATTCAAATCGGAAACCTCGTTCATGTGCCTAGTGTTGAGCCGGGTGTGTTTGGGCAAATTGCTTATATAGAAAGCGAACCGACTCAGCCTGAGCAGTATGGGTACGTCACTCCAAACACTGCGCTAAACAGTTTGTACCAAGTTTCGGTAGGACGGGTGTCACAAATATCGCAATCAGTGGAAGAGATTGATGAACGGGTGCGGAAAGAAATCCAGACTAGGCTCGTGGTAGAGGGGGTGAGTCTTGAAGTAGCTACCTCAACTAATCAGGCCACTACTTCTGAACAAGAAGAGATATGACGTTTTTCCGAGGATGCATAGCGGTCAGTACATACCTAGTTATCGTCTTTCTATTTATGCAGGGTCATATTTTGCTCGGTGCAATCACGGTGGTGCTATACACTTTCGCCTTTAGCGCGGTTGCTCTGCTGCCCCTGGCTATCGTGCTTGATGGCTACTACGGAGCCTTTTATGCTGCCCCAGTCTTAAGTATTTGCGCCATCGGATGGTACCTGCTGAGCGAAACTCTCCGCTCAGCAGTGAATATAGTACAATCAGAACATGAGTAACTTACGTGATCGTTATACTACGGATGTTGATGTAGAAGAGGTGTTATTGGATGCATCAAACATTCCCGCCTTCAACCACGCTCGGCTTGAAGGGAAAAGAGAACTCCCGATTGGAAAGCGCAACGTGCGTACGGTCTGGTTCCTGTTTCTGTTGATACTGCTGGCGTTCTTTTCCCAAATCTATTTTTTGCAAGTGGTGCGGGGAGAAGAGTTTAAGATTATCGCCGAAAACAACCGGGTAGATAAAGCGGTTATAATCGCTGAGCGAGGGGTTATTTACGATCTGACGGGAGAATTGTTGGTTTGGAACGAAGTTGATGATACAGGCGAGTACGATTTTCCAATTCGGGCATACACTGACCGGCTGGGTCTGGGGCAAGTCTTAGGCTACGTAAGTTATCCCAAAAAAGACTCCAGTGGATTTTTTTTCCGCACCGATTACCTAGGCAGAAGTGGGGTTGAATTAGCGTTTGATGAAACGCTTAAAGGAGGGAATGGCAGTAAGATTGTTGAGGTGGACGCCTTGTCTCAGGTGATCAGTGAATTTTCGATTGATGCTGCCGCTGATGGTCGGCCGGTGGAACTTTCAATTGATGCTGAACTCTCTGAGGTCATGTACCAGATTATCGCGACCTCCACAGCCCAGGCTGATTTCAGAAGTGGAGCGGGAGCGATTATGAATATTCACACCGGTGAGATTTTAGCACTCACGAGTTTCCCCTCATTTGACCCCGAAGTGATGGCTGATGGCGATGATGGAGATCTGATTAATGAGTACAACAATGACCCGCGCTTGCCTTTTTTAAATAAAGTGGTGGGAGGGGCGTACACCCCCGGCTCAATTGTGAAACCGTTTGTGGCTTACGCCGCTCTTGAAGAGGGTATTATTAGTCCTGACAAGGAGATATATAGTAACGGGAGACTTACTATCCCAAACCCGTACAATCCGAGCAATCCGTCAGTTTTTAGAGACTGGCGTTCACAGGGGGTTATGACTATGCGCGAAGCCATCGCGTTCTCTTCCAACGTTTACTTTTATATTATTGGTGGTGGGCTTCCTGAGATAGCGGTCCCTCAAGCTGGACTGTCCGAACCACAAGCTGGCCTAGGTATCACAAAGATGGCGGCCAATTACCGACGCTTTGGAATGGGTTCTCTGACTGGTGTCAACCTAGCTCAAGAACAGGTGGGCGTCGTACCAGACCCAGACTGGAAACGAGAAGTGTTTGATGACGATTGGCGGCTTGGAGACACGTATTTTATGGCAATCGGGCAATTCGGTTTTTTGACCACTCCGATTCAAATGCTGCGCGCGTATGCGGCTCTCGCCAATGGTGGATATCTGGTCCAGCCTCACGCACAAAAAGGCGTCCAGAGCGAAAAAATTGATATTCAGATTGATGCTGAAAAAATGAAAGTGGTACTCGAGGGGATGCGTAAGACAGTAAACTTTCCACGAGGAACTGCCCGTTCGTTTGAACGAGATGATGTCGCCATTGCCGCCAAGTCGGGGACAGCTGAGGTAGGAGTCGGGAATGCCTACGTAAACTCCTGGGCGGCCGGTTTTTGGCCCTATGAAGAGCCTCAGTATGCGTTTATTCTCATGATGGACAGAGCCCCCCGAAGTAACGCTCTGGGTGCGACGAACATCATGGGGGATGTGGTTGAGTGGATGTCGGTTCATCGTCCGGAGTATTTGGGGATTGAGGTAAAACTGGAAGAAGAAACTGGCGAGGATACTGAGTGAGGAGAAAACCTGAGTGGTGAGTTCTAAAGAACTAATTGTGATTACTGCAGTGGTAAAATAATCCCCAGTTTGACCTGAGCGCAGTACTAAGTATAATTGAGAAAAATTTACATTATGAATGACACACAAGCCTTTTTGACAGCCGAGAAGTTCGAAGAATTAAAGAAAGAACTCGATCATTTAAAAACCGTTCGCCGGAAAGAAGTAGCCGAATCACTTGAGTACGCTCGAAGTCTCGGAGACCTTTCTGAAAACGCTGAGTATCAAGAAGCTCGAGATATGCAGGCAGCGATTGAAGAGCGAATTGGGTATCTAGAAAAAACTATCAAGGAAGCTAAGATTGTGGCTCATGATAAGCATGGTGATGTTATCGGTCTCGGGTCAGAAGTGACTATTCAGAAAACCAAAGACAAAGACAAAAAAGACTACATCATTGTCGGGTCAGACGAGGCAAACATTCATGACCGAAAGCTCTCATATCTTTCTCCTTTGGGCGAGGCTCTCATGGGAAAAAAGAAAGGTGACGAATTTGAATTTGAAACTCCAGTAGGAAAGCAAAAGTACAAGGTGCTAAAAGTCGCCTAAATCAACAAGCGTAGCGACTATGATTTAGGTGTGTAAGAATTTGCCCTACCCAAGGGCCAATCCTGACCGCCATTTCGTAACCAAGCTCTAGCAGAATACTACCCAAGGGCCAATTCTGACCGCCATTTCGTAACCAAGCTCTAGCAGAATACAACCCAAGGGCCAATTCTGACCGCCAGTCAGTAACAAAGTACAAGCAAAACACCTATCTAAAATCAGTTATTATTTTATTTAGGTACAGAAAACCGGCTCCTAGAAGAGCCGGTTTTCTGTACCTATTGACAGCCATTTTGTGAGGTGTATAATTTTTCCACACCAGAAGACACTCCATAGGAGGACAACATGTCCAAGTTAATGAGTTACGTATGCGTAATACTGATGTTAACTTTTTCAAGTGCAGCGTCCGCTGACACTTGTGTCACTATTAAAAATCATGTTTGCAAAAATGCTACTGACAACCGTCAGTCTGTCTGGTCGCTATCTACACAAGATGGTACAGTCAGCCTTGAAGCAGTTTTTACACTACCGCTACGTCAGTTTCTGACTCCTAGCGCAACATACAACACACTGACAACCAAGGTGAACTTAAGTAAAGCAGACGACATTGCTAAATGTGCTGCTGGCCCAAGTGAGTCATTACAGTTTGTTCTAGCTATCCTAATTGTGGTGGTTGTTTTCACTGCGCGTTGTGCGATAAAAAATAAGCTGCGCAAACTAGCCCGCAGCGAAATGATGAGTAAATAGAAAAGTCTTTAGTGTTCAGGCCAGATATGTAATACATATCTGGCCTTTCCTTTTTATTGCGAGAAATCTCACTTAGACCTTTCGATTCACACACTCCTTAGCTGCCCCAGCCAGCCCAGGAATTCTTTTTAGGAAAAAGAAAAGAACTCGAGCATAAATTCACAATAGTCGCTACGCTCGTTTGTTCATTCAACCCACCCAGCTATAGTCGCTTCTCACTGAAAGGTCTAAGTAGATTCTATAGACAATTATTGAAGAGGTTTTGCCCTTGGCTTTTTCCTCAACTCACGCTACGATACAAAACATGTCTAATATTGAAGATTTGCGCGCTGAGCGCGAGAAAAAAGTCCAACTACTACGGGAAATGGAGATGAATCCGTATCCAGCCACCTCGCATATTACTCATAAAGTAACGGCGGTGTTAACTGAATTTGACTCTCTAGAAGCGTCTGGAGCGAGGGTCACTATTGGCGGTCGAATCATGGCCTTTCGAGAACACGGAGCCATCGCCTTTATGGATATCCTTGACGGCACAGGGAAAGTCCAAGCGTTCTGTTCAAAAGAAGAAATGGGAGAAGAGAAGTTTGACCTGTTGTTAAAAACTATGAGCACCGCTGACTTTATAGAATTGACTGGAGTGGCGTATATCACCAAGCGAGGTACGCAAGCAATTCTGGTAAAAGATTGGACCGTGTTAGGGAAAGCCCTGCAAAGTATTCCCACTGAACATTTTGGTATTAAAGATGAGGATGCGCGGTACCGAAAGCGTTATCTAGATTTGTTGCTCAATGCTGAACAGCGCGAGATGTTTGTAAAAAAAGCGCAGTTTTGGGATGTGACACGTGACTTCATGAAGCGCCATGGCTTTCTTGAGGTGGAAACTCCAACGTTAGAAGTGACTACAGGTGGGGCAGAAGCCCGACCATTTACTACCTATCACAATGACTTTGATATGCCGGTGTATTTACGCATCTCAATTGGAGAGTTGTGGCAAAAGCACTTGATGGCATGCGGTTTTGATAAAACCTTTGAAATTGGTCGCGCGTATCGGAACGAAGGGAGTAGTCCAGAGCATCTACAAGAGTTCACCAACTGTGAGTTTTACTGGGCGTACGCTGACTATACTGATGGAATGAAAATGGTGCGCGAGCTTTATATTGAAATCGCTCAAAAAGTGTTTGGCACCACCAAGTTTGAAGCTCGAGGTCACAGTTTTGATCTGGCGGATGAATGGGCTGAGATTGACTACGTTGAAGAAATTGAAAAGCAAGCCGGTATTAATATTATTTCGGCCACCGAAGAAGAAATGAAACAAAGGCTGACTGAATTAGAAGTGTCCTATGAAGGAGAAAATCGAGAGCGACTGACTGACACACTCTGGAAGTACTGTCGTAAAAATATCGCTGGTCCAGCGTTCCTTATCAATCACCCAAAACTCGTTGCGCCATTGGCAAAATCTCGCCCTGACGGTGAGACGGTAGAGATGTTCCAACCAATTATTGCCGGGAGTGAAGTGGGACGTGGATACAGCGAACTCAACGACCCAGTTGATCAACGAGAACGCTTTGAAGTACAACAACGCCTTCTAGAAGACGGGGATGACGAAGCGATGATGCCCGATTGGGACTTTGTGGAGATGCTCGAACACGGCATGCCGCCAACTTGCGGCTTTGGTTTTGGAGAACGACTCTTTGCTTTTTTAGCCGGACAGACCCTGCGTGAGACTCAGCTATTCCCCTTGATGCGTCCCAAAAAAGACGAGTTAAACCCCGCCGATTAATCATTGCCATGAGTACCTATATCTTTGGGTACGGCTCGTTATTGAGCCGACTGAGCCGACACCGGACCTTTGTAGAAAGTGAGCTGCATGAAAATGTAGAGCTCAGAGGTTACCAGCGGATTCTCAATGCCTGTTGTGGTGAGTATTTGGTGATGAATATACAGCCCAACCAAGACGTTTCAATTCACGGCATTGTGGCAAAGGTGGAAGAGAATGATTTTCCAGCGTTAATGGAGAGGGAATGCGGGTATGACTTAATAGAAGTTACTCAGGCGATTTCAATTGACGTCGGACAGCCAACGTATACTTTTATGGTGCGAGAACCAAAATGTGAAGGGATACCCGTTTCATACGAATATCTCAATACCTGCTTGAGCGATTTACCGACCGAGCAGCACGAGCGGTGGTTGAATGACACGGTGTCAAAAGAGAACCTGACTCAACCACATAAGGAGCGATAACTAGTTGTAAATAGATTAAAGAAAAAGGCCGGCCTATAGCGCCGGCCTTTTTCTTTATGTGTGGTGGTGAAATGTGTGGACAAGGTGGTTGCTGGTGGGGCAATGTGGTATACAATGTACGTGTGGTGGGAGATAGTGGTATACTGGTAAAACAGTATGCAAGAGCTAGTTCGGGAATCCACCATAACCAGTCTCCACAGTAAGTTGTGGGGGATTCCCGGACTGGCTCGCAAGCTATCAAGTTTATGTTAATCGGCGAATACAAGCACACGTTGGATCCTAAGAAAAGGCTGTCCTTACCGTCTAAGTGGCGTGAGGAACTTGGGAAGTCGCTTGTCGTAACGCGTGGACTTGATAACTGTCTCTTTGTGTATCCAATCGCCGAGTGGAAGAAAATCACTGACAAAATTGGTGAGCTACCACTCGGTCAGGCGGATACAAGAAGTTTCAATCGATTCTTCTTATCAGGAGCTGTAGAGGTGGAGGTAGATTCAGTTGGACGTATTCTCGTGCCAGACTTTTTGAAAGATTTTGGACAGTTAGACTCAAAAGTAGTCTTAGCTGGTATCCACAGTCGTATCGAAATTTGGGATGAGAAACGATGGGAGACCTACAAAAAGGAAATCGAAAAGCAGGCTGATAGTTTAGCCGAAAAGCTTGGAGAAATAGGCGTCCTCTAAAATAATCTTCACGTATGCAACACACCACAGTATTACTGCATGAGGCAGTAGCGGGTCTTGAACTTGGCCCAAAAGATACCGTCGTCGACGCTACGTTTGGAAGCGGCGGACACGCTAGGGAAATAGCAACACACTTGGATTCCGATGGGCTGTACATCGGAATCGACGCAGATGCTTCGGCACTGCAAATCGAAAAAGTCGGCGAAGTACAACCAAGAGTTGAACTGGTCAATGACAATTTCAAAAACTTGACTGAAGTATTGAGCTCATTAAAAGTAGAAAAAGTAGATGCCATCTTGGCTGACTTGGGGTGGCGAATGGAACAATTTGCCGATGGTGCAAAGGGCTTCTCTTTCCAGCACGATGGTCCGTTGACCATGACCTTTGGAAATCCAGAAGACTATTTGTTTACGGCAGCTGACATCGTTAATGAGTGGGAGGAGGAAAATATCGCCGATGTTCTGTACGGCTATGCTGACGAACGGTTTTCGCGTCGAATAGCCAAGGGAATTATAGATGCCAGAAAAATAGCACCGATTGAAACAACCTTTCAGCTGGTCGCAATTATCGAACAGTCACTCCCGAATGTCGTACTGAGAAAGCGCTTGCATCCAGCCACTAAAACCTTTCAAGCGCTGCGCATAGCGGTCAATGACGAGTTGGCGGTTCTCCGCGAATTCATCAAAGACGGTTTCGTGGCTCTGAAACCCGGAGGAAGAATGGCTATCATCACTTTTCACAGTATTGAAGATCGAGTCGTAAAACGCACATTTCGTGAGCTGGCACAGGCAGAGGCTGGTGAACTTATGACGAAAAAGCCCATTAATCCCAGTGAGGAAGAGTTAAAAGCTAATCCCCGTGCGCGGAGTGCCAAGCTTCGCATCATTAAAAAGTATTAGTAGAATTATGAACAAAAGTCGCGATAAAATTTCATACTCAAAAACCACTCTCAGTTGTTTATTCTTGTTGGTGACGAGTGTTGTACTCTATTTATATTTTTTAAATATGTCTGTTGTACACGTAGTAATGCGTACTGAGTTCACACAAGAGCAAAACACGCTTCGGACCGATATTGCGATGCTGGAGGCTCGATATATCGAGTCGCAGCATACTATTGCCTCCCGGATATCTACGCTGCAAGGCTACGAAACCGACGTAGCTAAAATATTTGTGTCGCGTGAACCAGCAAGCTTGGTGTTGCGAGATGAATAAGAGTCTATGAGAAGAAAAAAACTCACTACACGAGTGCGAATCTTGAGTGCAGTGGTAATTAGTATTGGGGTGATTTTGACGGCTCGTATGTACCAGTTGCAGGTGATTCAGACTGACCAGTTTCAGGCCAGAGGCGAGAGTCAGTATGTTCACACCAAAACCGATCTGTATTCACGGGGTTCTATTTACTTTACTACTCGAGATGGGACTGAACTTTCTGCTGCTGCAATTCAATCCGGGTATGTGTTGGCTGTAAACCCTAAAAGGGTTACGTTGCCACACGATGAGTTTTGTAATACGTTAAACGCCGCTTATAGTTTGGACGTAGAAAAATGCATTGAGCGGGCAGGTTTATCACATCGAACCTATGTAGAACTGGTACAACAAATACCAAATGAATCGGCAACTCTGATAAAAGAACTTAACCTAGCTGGTGCGTATTTATATAAAGATCAATGGCGCTATTACCCAGGCGGTTCCGTGGCGGCGCGCTCGGTGGGTTTTGTTGGTCTCACGGGAGAAGAAGACGCACAGTTGCGTGGCAAATATGGCCTAGAGAGACAGTATGACGATGTGTTGTACAAAGAACGACAAGTACTTTCGATAAACTTTTTTGCAGAATTATTTAGTAATCTTGGGGATTTGGTATATGAAAAAAAGGGTCCTCGGACGGGGAATGTCGTGACCACACTCGAACCCTCGGTGTCACGCATGCTCGATACTGTTTTATACGAAACGAACGAAACTTACGACAGCAAGCTGACCGGAGCAATTATTATGGATCCTAGCACCGGCGAAATTATTGCTATGAATGCTGTTCCGGGATTTGACCTAAATGACAAGTCAAATGCCACAATTGAACAATTCCAAAATCCATTGGTAGAAAACGTCTATGAATTCGGTTCAACCATCAAAGCCCTTACCATAGCAGCCGGCTTAGATTCAGGGGCCATTGTTCCATCTACTACCTACTATGACGCCGGGTTTTTGATACTCGATAGGTATACAATTCGTAACTATGACGGGAAAGGGAGAGGGACAGTTCCGATGCAGGAGATACTGAATCAATCATTAAATACTGGTGTGTCGTGGATCGTTACTCAGATGGGTAAAGACTCTTTCCGAGAATACTTCAAGAGCTTAAAACTAGGTAGTGAAACAGGGGTAGATTTACCCAATGAGGCGTATGGGTTGATTGCAAACCTTGATTCACCGAGAGATGTGGAGTACGCCACCGCCTCTTTTGGACAAGGAATTGCTCTGACTCCGATAGCGGTTACTCGAGCCTTAGCGGCGCTTGGAAACGGAGGAAATTTGGTCACCCCGCACCTTGTGAAAAAAATTCGTTATGACGATGGGGAAACCAAAGAAATCCGATACCCCGAAGGCGCCCAAGTGTTTTCTGCTGAAACAAGCGAAACAATCTCCCGGATGCTTACAGTTGTGGTGGATGACGCCCTTAGCGGAGGTGCGGTAGCGCTGCCAAACCACTCTATAGGTGCGAAAACGGGCACCGCACAAATAGCTGATCCGGTAAATGGGGGGTATTACGATGACAAATTTCTCCATTCCTTCTTTGGATATTTTCCTGCCTACGACCCGAAATTCATCGTTTTCATGTATACTGTAGAACCAAAAGGGGTAAAGTACGCATCTCAGACACTGACCACTCCATTTATGGATATTACGAAGTTTCTGATAAATTATTACTCAATCCCCCCAGACCGTTAATCTATGAAAGAAACTTTTAAAACCATTGTTGTCTCAATCCTAATAGCTGAGGCAGCTTTTTTATTACGGCGCAAGAAACCCATCATCGTGGCGATTACGGGAAGTGTTGGTAAAACATCCACCAAAGACGCCATCTACGCTGCAGTGAAAGGGAGTGTCAAGGCTCGTCAGAGTCAGAAAAGTTTTAATTCTGACATAGGAGTCCCTTTGACGATTCTTGGTCTTGAGAACGGCTGGAGCAATCCTCTATTATGGCTAAAAAATATTTTTGACGGTTTTTTGACGGCGGTCTTTTCTAAAGATTATCCCGACGTACTTATTCTTGAGACTGGTATCGACCAGCCGGGTGACATGGAGAAACTTACTAAATGGATGAAGCCAGATTTAGTAGTGCTTACTCGCTTACCAAATATTCCAGTCCACGTAGAAGCTTTTCGTTCACCAGAAGCAGTGGTGTCAGAAAAAATGAAATTGGTCACCTCCTTGAAAGCGACAGGAAAGCTTATTTTCAATAATGACGATCCGATTATCCAGGCACAACTTCCAGGTGTGTTACAAGAACAAATAAGCTTTAGTCGCTACCTACCCGCTGACTTCCAGGCGAGTGCTGACAAGATTGTCTATGCTGACGACAAACCAATTGGAGTCAGTTTTGCGTTGACCCATCTAGGTGAAAAACATCAAGTGCAATTAAAAGATACTGTTGGAACACAAAATATGTATGCCGTCTGTGCAGCAATCGCTGTGGCGAAAGAACTCGGAGTGGACCTGGAAACAGCCATCCAAAACATACAGGCCCTACAAACACCAAACGGTCGGATGCGACTCATTCCTGGCCTCAAATCAAGCCTCTTGATTGATGATACGTATAATTCTTCACCTATTGCTACCGAATCAGCGCTCCAGGCTTTAGCCGAGATAAAATACGCTGGTCGCAAAATAGCCATACTGGGAGATATGTTGGAGTTGGGTAAATACTCAGCTGAGCAACATAAGCAAATTGGAGAGCGAGTAGCGAAGACGGCTCAAGTGCTCTTTACGGTCGGAGTGCGGGCTCGCGGAACTGCGGAAGGAGCCTTGGCTGCCGGAATGAATGAAGCGAATATTTTTCAATACGATGATGTGCAGCGGGCCGGACAAGAACTCCAAGCCTTTCTCAAGTCAGGTGACGTGGTGCTGGTTAAGGCTTCGCAAGGTATCCGCGCGGAACGAATCATCGAAGAAGTGATGAACTCTCCTGAGCAGGCGCCAGAGCTCTTGGTGCGACAAGATACCAGCTGGAAGGCTATTGATTAGCCCTCGACAGCACTGAGCGATTTTGTTCCCGGTTATACTTCGAATTCCGACAGTGCTCATCTCTGACTCGAAAAAAAGTCAGTCTTTGCTATACTACTGTCATGTCAGAATATACAAATATGCACACCACAGCTGATGTTGCTGGAATGTCAGCCGAAACAAGCGAAGTAGCTTTTCTACGTAAAACGTATTTCCATTTACTCGGAGCAGTAGCGGCTTTTGTTGGTGTAGAATTTCTGCTTTTTCAAACCGGAATTGCCCAAGCCCTGGCGCCGATTATGCTCAGTAATTGGTTGATTGTGATTGGAGGGTTTATGGTGCTGGGCTTTGTGACGAGTTACTTTACTCGCCAAGAGAGCTCTCCTTCGATGCAGTACGTTGAGATGGCTATCACTATCGCCCTGCAAGCGCTTATCTTTGTCCCTTTGCTGGTGTACGCGGTGTACTTTACGGATCCTTCAGTCCTCTCCTCAGCCCTCACTGTCACTCTGATTATATTTGGTGCGATGACGGCATTAGTGGTCTATACCGGGAAGAGCTTCTCTTTCCTGGGGCCGTTTCTTGGAGTGATTGGTGTTGCTGCTTTGTTGGCTATTGTTGGTTCGGTGATCTTCAGCGTTACACTGGGATTTTACTTCTCTTTGGCCATGGTGGTCTTTGCGGCCGGGGTGGTGCTCTACCAAACTTCAAAAATAGTGCACGATTACGGGCCTGGTCAGCATGTAGCAGCCGCTACGGGACTTTTTGCCTCAGTCGCTTTACTGTTCTACTACGTCCTGACGACATTCATCAGTCGAGACTAGTCACGTATTCGCATTAAAAAAATACTCAGATGAGTATTTTTTTGTTGTATTATTCTGGTTCAGTCTGCAAAAGTTCTGCTGCTAACTCCGCTATCCCCACTTTTGTTTGCGAAGAATAGGGGAATAGTTTGTGCCCTTGTAGCTGGTCACCAAGTTTTTTCATTTGATTTCGGTACTGCGATTTCTTGATTTTATCTACTTTGTTTAACACGATTACTAGGTCTCTACCGGCTTTTTCTAACTCACGCAGCACCTCCAAGTCGTTCGCAGTAGGGCCTACAACAGAGTCGATAAGCAGGACGATTTTTTGATTATAGTCTACATCCAGCAGATACCAGAATATCAGTTCACTTAGCTTTTCCAGCATTTGTGCTCCCGTGCGAGCATAGCCATAACCAGGTAAGTCTAGGAAGTAATGAGAGTCATTAATTAAAAAGACGTTGATTTCTCTGGTACGACCAGGAGTTTTACTTGTGACAGCCAGTTTTTTTACCCCTGTCAGAGAATTGAGCAGGCTAGATTTTCCGGCATTGGAACGCCCAATAAACGCAATTTGCGGTGTGCCATTTTTTAAAATTGAGTCAGGACCAACTACGCCTTTGATAAATTTAGTCGAGGTGATTTTCATAGGCAAATCCTACCAAAGATAATCAGCAATAGCGACTGTTAGTTGCAGAGTCTAGATAGATAAGGGAAACTCAAAGGATATTAGCTAGCTCTAAGATGTCTGTCATCGTGTCGGCAGAGCGCGTTTTTAAGTGGGTGACTCAGGTAGTTGTCACCTATAAAGTGTTAGAGCGCTATTTCTAGCCCTAAAATGCTATACTTCGGAAATGTCATCTACCGATACTATTTTAAAGCTTACCAATGTCAGCAAAACGTTCCTCACTCCGCGGGGCGATTTATCTATTTTAGAAAATGTCTCTTGTAGTATTTACAAGGGCGAGAAGATAGCTATCGTTGGCCCGTCTGGTTCTGGTAAGTCGACCTTGCTGTCACTGATTGGCCTGCTTGATACACCGACCTCGGGAACAGTGGAAATAGCGGGTGTGCAGACTGACTCATTGTCTGAAGCCGAGCAGGCGAAGTTTAGAAACCAGAAGATTGGCTTCATTTTTCAATCATTCGAATTGATATCACCGTTTACGGTTGAGGAAAATATTGCCGCTCCTCAGGAAATCGCCCAAAAGTCGGTAGCCAGGGAAGCACTGTCTGAGCTGATTGAGAGACTCGGTCTATCACCGCGAAAAAACGCGATGCCGCAAACGCTGTCTGGTGGTGAAAAGCAACGGGTAGCCATTGGTCGAGCATTGATGAATAACCCAGCTCTCATTTTGGCGGACGAACCAACCGGTAGTCTCGACCGAGAGACCGGCGAAAGAGTGTTGTCATTGTTGATTGAAACTGTGGCTGAACCTAATACTACCTTGATTATTATCACGCACGACGAGTCGGTAGCGAGCCGGATGGATAGAGTGTTTGAATTAAGAAACAAAATGCTGCATGAGCGCGTTTAAACTCATCATCTCCTATAGTTTTCGAATCGTGAAGCGTGAATGGCGGCGGTTTTTTCTCCCGCTGGCTTCACTCACTGTAACGAGCGTGATACTGGTGTTAATTCTGCTGCTGACCACTGCCAGCACTATGCTGCTGTCTGATCAAGCCAGGGAGCTGCTGGGTGGAGATGTGGTACTCGAGAGCACTACGCCCATAGACGGGGCAGTGCTTTTGGCTGACATCAACCTGGTGCCTGAAGCAGTCTCTGAACAAGTGTCTTTTTCGGGCACGTTGCAAAGCGACGCTACGGCCGCTTCATTTTCTGTAGAAGTGATTGATCAGATGTATCCGTTGTACGGAGAGATAACCCTACAAGACTCGGTGTACAAAAGTGTTAAAGCCGGGGAGGTGATTATGGACAAGGCCGGTCTAGAGCGTTTGGGGGTGGAGGTAGGAGATGAAATTTCTTTTGGTGAAGTGTCGTTAACGGTGGTGGGAGTGATTGTAGCCGAGCCAACGTCCTTGATTGGTGGTTTTGGTTTTCTTCCGTCGGTGTTTATCAGTCCAGAAAGTTTTCTGGCAGCCAACGTCAACCCGCAGTTGCTCCGCTTAGAATACTCTTATGGGATAAAAACTAACACTTTGACGTCAGGTACGATAGAGAGCCTGCGCGCACTAGAAACCACTTCTCCAGAAATCGACGTCAACATCGCTGGTCAAGATCAACAAGGACTGCAGTTTGGTCTGGAAACCGTCTCCGATTTTCTAACGATTGCGGTTCTGGTGACTGCTATACTAGCAGCGGTCAATGTATATGCCAGTATTTTATACCTCATTACAATTGAGAGAAAAAGTCTGGCGGTGCTCCTCTCGTTAGGAATAACAAAAAATAAGCTCCTCTTGATGCTTGGAGCGGCACTGGGGTATGTGGTGCTTTTAGCCAATTTGATTGGCGTGAGTGTGGGTACGATGGTCTTTGTCTGGATCCAGAAATTCATCTCAACTGAGTATGTGGTCTCCTTGCCAACCCCGAATATTATCTTATACGGTTCGATAAGTGTCTTGTTGATTGTACTCATCGCCCTCATGTCATTCGTTCCAGCGGTGCGGAAAACCTTGGCTCTTAATCCTAAACAAATTTTACTGGGCGGGGGATCTACTGCACCCACGAACCGCTCGTTTGGGTCACTTGTGACCATCACGGCCTTTACTCTTGTTCCGCTGGTAGGGCTGGCTGCGTTCTTGCTGCAGAGTTTTTCTCAAGGACTGGTAATTATTGGCGTGATTGCGTTGGTATACGTACTCGTAGCGGCTGGGTATTCATTTCTTATTTCGATGCTATATAAGCTGCGCTCACGTTTTTCTTTCTTTTTACGCAGTATTATCAGTCAGAAATATGCCGATGGCCTATTTGGAGTGGTGTCTTTTACTTCACTTTTTGTGGCCCTAACGGCGCTGTGCACACTTACTTTGATTCAGGTTTCTTTGGAGCGCTTTTTGATTAATGACCTCAGTGGCACCGTTCCTTCTACGTACGTGCTTGATGTGCAGCCGTCTCAAAAAGAACAGCTGTCGAGCATTTTTCCAGACTTGGAGCTCTTTTCAAACATACGAGCCCGAATTATCGCTATTGACGCTGTACGTATTCAAGATGAACTGGAATCAGATACCCCAGATGTGTCTCGGGAACTCGGTCGTGAATTTAACCTGACTGCCCGAACAGAGTTGCTCTCTAGTGAATCAATTACCGCAGGTACGTGGTCACAGGGAAAGGCGGGAGAAATATCAGTCGATGAGGACTTCGCCAGGCAAGCTAACATAGGATTAGGTTCAACAATCGTGTTCTCCATTCAAGGCTTTGAGATTACAGGCGAGGTAACGAGTCTGCGAAGTACTGATTCCCGTTCTGGGTTACCGTTTTTCTACTTCGTGATGTCGCCGGCAGATATTGGCATATTCCCCAGTGTGTACTTCGGGTACTCCTATTACGAACCAGAAAAGCAACTGATGCTCGGTAACTTTTTGGCGCAAGAAATGCCCAATGTGTCTTTGATTGAAACCCAGGCCCTTGGACCACTGCTGCTTCAGCTGGTGAGTACTTTGTTGGTATTGGTCTTAATTGTGACGATTCCGCCACTGCTCATCGCCACTCTCTTGATAGCCATGTTGGTAGTCTCTTCGTATTCCGCTCGACGCAGAGAAGGGGCACGCTTTCGTGCTCTGGGATTGAGTCGGGTACAGAGCTTCCGGCAGTATCTGGTGGAGACTCTGTCTCTTACAGTCATCGCGGCGTTCTTTGCCTACGCTCTGGGCGTACTTGTGTCATATGGACTGAATGTGTATTTTCTTCAGCTAGATACGGCGGTACTGTTTGACCTAGAACTGATGGCTGGTCTAGGTCTCATTATTCTATTTATTATGGGGATAGCTATCGCCCTATACAAAACAGATACCATGCCGCTGCGAGAACTACTATCTTATGAATAAAATCTATACTATTGGTCTCTTATTAAGCATCGTCCTGATTGGTACAGGCACCTGGTTTTTCATGAATGAGCAAAAAGGCGAACTTGATACAACGGAGGCGACGATGGAGACTCAGACTGCTGAAATAACCATCATTGCTTTTGGCGATAGTTTGACTGCTGGGTACGGAGTGCAGTTGCGTGAAGCCTATCCGGCGCAGTTACAGCGGGCTCTGAGCGAACGTGGGTATGATGTTAACGTTATTAATTCTGGTGTTAGTGGCGAAACCACCCGCGGCAACTTAGAACGAGCGAGCTTCATTCGTGCGCAAACGTCAGATATAGTCATTCTAGGGATTGGCGGCAACGATGCTCTCCGCTCCCTGTCAGTGGAAAACACCCAACAGAATATTTCTGCCACCGTCGATACTCTCTTGGAGGGTGAGTCCGCCCCGCAGGTTCTCCTGCTGCAGATGCAAGCACCACTTAATGCCGGACTAGCCTACAAGCAAAGCTTCGATGAAATCTACGGGGCAGTATCCCAGACGAAAAATCTGGTCTTAGTGCCGTTTCTCACAGAAAGTATTTTCCTTGAAGAAGGGAATAAGTTACCTGACGGCATCCACTATAATGCGCAAGGATACCAGAAAGTGATTGAGGAGTATCTGCTACCGGCGGTGGTCGCGGTGCTGGAGGGAAGAGAGTAGACGCTGCAGGTAAGGCGGAGATACCACCTCGGCTGTCAAGAGGTTAATACGTTGTTGCTTTTTTATTAAAAAGAAGCATAGTATAAAAGAAAGTTCTTTAGTCACTCGTAGTCTGAAAATGTGTGCTGTATATCAATGCCGAAGTAGGGAGTATACGCTTTACACTAAGCGAACCTGTTCTCAATGTTGTAGGAGAGAAGCTCATGAATTCACCTCAAGTTGATTGGATATCACAACTTCTGACAGGACACTGCAAAGGTGTTCGTGGCGCTAAAAAACCCACCAGAATCTCAATCACGAATAAAATCGAAGGAGGAGAAATCGCTTGGGAAATTTTGGGTGAAGATTACGTGTCACCTGAAGAGGTGAGTAAAGCACATGGTTTTAACTACTCAGAAGAACAAAAGACTATTCTGGCATTAACCATGCCTAACTTCAGGATGCTAAAATGGCTTGAGAGGTACGGATATATGCTTGTTGCAACACTGCCTATTAAGAGCTGTCTAAGCCTCTTTAGACTCATCTGCAATCAACCATACTACCGCAGCAGGGAAGGGTGGTGCACTCGCCCACCGCAGAGTTTTTTTCGCGAGGAAACCCTGCGGGCAGCTGCCTGGTTGATGATTCGTAAACAGCCGTACATGGGCTCTTCAAACAAGACGTGGGCGTTTCAACAAGACTTTCTAACCAGAGGAGAGTACATTCCCAATGCTATTGAAGTAACGTATGCCTTCACTACGTACCACAGGGTGCGCGGCGTCTGTCTCCTGTACGGTGTCTATGTCAGGACTTCATCTGTTGATGAGAACGGCCAACACGTCATTGTTGGTAACAACAACGCAGAGGGGATCAACGTCTGTGAATTTAGAAATGAAGAACACGTCAATTACGTCGGGGTACTCACCGCTCGGATTCCAGCGTAATTATTCCAGTGGTAAATGTTCTTGAACTAAGGACACAACGGAAGTCCCGTTTTGTGCCACCAACTGAACCTTTGGCTTACGCTAGAGGTTCTTTTTTAGATACGTATTTGGCGTTGAAGTGAGTATTCGTGACCGGCGGGATATGTGCTATATTCAAATAATAGTTCTTTTTACACACCAGTCCCTTAAAACAAACATCCCACTGGCCAGTAGTGGCCCGTGGAGCATCCGCTCTACTCTGAGTGCACACAGCTCACAGGCTGAAGGAGAGGTATCCGATGAGAAAACCACTCTATCCGACTCCAATCGAGGTTCTTGAGACCGTGACAAAGATTATTCGATTGACTGGCAATCAGTGGTCTAATTGGGCATCCGTGGCCAAAAGCGCAGAAGCTCTTCGTAATCTCAGTGCCTATCTGCAGATGGGTTGTCCGAGTATTAATTGCACAGGAGGATTTGACACCTCAACCGTGACCAATGGAGAAAAAATCGCTCGACTAATTTTGGGAGACGATTATATCTCACCGCGGGCGGTGATGAAAGCCTGTGGCTTGCCTTATGAAGGAGACCAGAAATCTGCTCTGTCAGTAATCGTACCCAATCGAGAAAAGCTGCTGCAGCTTTGGGTCGAGCAGCGCGGGCTCATTGCCACACCACCAACTGTCTGTAATGTAATTCAACTGCGCGAGTTTGATAACCCAGTTTTCTGCCGTAAGGGAGACATCTGGTTCACGAAACCGCGACATCGATTCTCTCGTGAGGACGTTATGCAACCTGCTCAGTGGCTGGCGTTTAGTAAAGGGCCTTATCCTCACTCCATGAACCTAAGCTGGGAAGAACAGCAGAATCTCTTGCCCGAGGATGAATACATCCCGAACGTAGCAGAAGTAGTGCACATCGCTAACACTTACTTTAAGGTGAGGGGCGTAGATTTGTTCAAAGAATTTCCAGTCAGAACCTCATCTGTCTGCGAAGGAGGTGGGCAAGTTGTTGTAGGTGGCATTGGTCCTGACGGTCCGGCTGTCCGCGATTCCTGGAATGACGGTCCCCGGGAACGTCTCGGAGTCCTGTCTGTTTTGAAATTGAATCTTGAATCTTCGAGTGTTCGAAACATCGGTTGAGTAAAAACTGTCGATCAACCAAGAGTAACGAGACCTCAGCTTACGTCTGAGGTCTTTCTTTGGGTCACCAACTAGATTCTTCAGTACATGATTAAGGGTTAATCAGTAAAGCATTTCTAGGTAACCTAAAGGGCAATAAAGCGTGTGGTAAACTGGTGAAATCATGGTAGAAAAAATATATATATTCACCGACGGTGCGGCTAAAGGTAATCCGGGCAAGGGAGGATACGGTGCAGTTATTTCCCAAGGCGAGACCGTAACCGAGATTGGCGCGCATAAAGCCTACACTACCAACAATGAGATGGAGCTGCAGGCCGTAGTCGAAGCGCTAAAGGTGGTGAAGAATAGTGGAAAAACCGCTGCTATCTACACTGACTCCAAGTACGTGGTACAAGGCGCCACCGGCTGGATATTTGGCTGGCTCAAGAACGGCTGGCAAACTAAAGCTGGTACTGATGTAATAAATAAAGAATTGTGGCAGGAGCTGTTGCCATTACTCAAGCAAGTGCCGATAGAGTGGCACAAAGTGCCTGGACACGTTGGTATTATTGGCAACGAACGAGCTGACACTATTGCGTCTGACTTTGCGTCCACTGGGAAGTACGCGCTATATTCCGGCCCGCTCAAAGAGTACGGTTTTGACCTATCTGACACCTCGTACGATGAAGTAAAAGCCCAAGAACGCAGTGCCGCTCGCAAACGACAGTCACAAAAAGCCTATTCATACGTCAGCTTACTTAACGGGGTGGTTCAAACACATAAAACTTGGAGTGAGTGTGAGGGTAGGGTGAAAGGCAAGCGAGGTACTAGATTCAAGAAATCACTGGACACCAAAAACGAAAAAGAAATTATTGCAGATTTCAAAAGAGGCTAGTGTGTAGTGCGTAAAGGTGCCCGTCTCTGGAGTTTTAATCACTGTACTTAAAACTCCGTCGACACGCCGTTTTTGATGGTTGGTACTAAAAAGTCATGCGGATAATTCTGATCTCGGAGGGCTTTGTAAGTAGCGAGTTCCGGGTCGTATCTACCCTCATCGGTGAGTTTGAAGGTGCCAAAGTGAATACCCATCGTCTGAGTTGCGTTTAGTGCCATGGCGGCCTGTACAGTTTCTGCTGGATTCATGTGCTGGGTCTTCATAAACCACCGTGGCTCGTACGCACCAATTGGCAATAAGGCAAAATCAATTGATCCATACTTTTCTCTAATTTCTGCAAAGTGGCTATTGTAGCCAGTGTCACCAGCAAAATAGAGCCTCTTGTTCTGCGTTTCAATCAGGTACGAACCCCAAAGGTAACGGTTTTTATCAAAAATGAATCTTGAGCTCCAGTGTTGTGCCTTTTCAAGAGTGAATCGGGTGTTCTTGAACTCGTACTGTTCAAATAAATCTAACTCGGCGATACGATTTGCCGGTACACCAGCTCGCTGTATGAACTGCCCGTTATTTAGTGGCACCAGGTACTGAGGGGTAAACTTCGCCTCAATTTGCTTGATGGACTCCAGTGACAAGTGATCGTAGTGGTTGTGTGAAATCACCACCACATCGAGCGTTGGGATATTCTCAAGTGAGAGATATGGTTTGTGGTGTCGTTTTGGGCCCATAAACTGTACTGGCGAAGCGTACAGTGAAAACACTGGGTCGGTAAGGATGCTTACTTCTTCATTTTCAATCAAAACGGTCGAGTGGTTTATGAAAGTCACTCTCGTGTACGCTTTTGTACTGGGTGGTGCGTAGGACACGGTGTCATGCGTATAAGGTTCGTGCCATTTTTTATTTTCTTTTTTGTTCAACTGCCAGGCCATTACATCAGTAAACCCCGGATCGTTTCCGCCCAATCCGGCCACCGAAAAAACCCCTTTTGCAAAGTGGGCCCTCTTCTTTCCTGAGTACGGCTGGCCAGTCAGGATGCTGCTGGCCAGTATATATAGAGCAAAGATGATCGACAGGAAAATCACCAAAGCTAAGACAAAAATCACCATATGTAATTTTATTGTAGCATCTGTGGAGTACGTGTTCACCGGTGTTCTAAAGAGGGATGTCTCTGAATCTTCATTATACAAACCCTTGCTGCCGAGATTATTGCCTGCGTAGTCCAGTTTGAATAGTATTACTGTCCCCAGTTTGCATTTTGTCACGTTGCTCAGTAATATAGTCACATTATGCGGTCCACCATCACTTCTTTTGTTGAGTCCAAGCGGTTTCAGGGCATCATCCTGGCGGCGATAGTGCTCAACTCGATTGCCTTGGGGCTCGAAACGGCTCCAGAGCTAGTGGGGAGTCTGATGCCGCTGCTTCTGGCTCTCGACACACTGTTTCTGGCCTTTTTTACGATTGAAATAGCCCTTAAACTCGTGGCGTACCGCGGTAGTTTTTTTAAGAATGGCTGGAACAATTTTGACTTCGTGATTGTATTTATCTCACTCTTACCGTTTCTGCAAGGCTTATCGGTGTTGCGTTCGCTACGTATATTGCGAGTATTGCGACTGATTAGTATTAGTCCGCAGTTTCGGAAGGTCACGCAAGCTTTTTTTGATTCACTCTCGGGCTTGGCGGTTATCGCCGTGATTCTGGGACTATTGTTTTATGTCGGGGCGGTGATGACGACCAAGCTATTCGGGCAACAATTTCCCCAATGGTTTGGCAGTATCGGTGAATCTTTGTTCTCACTGTTTCAAATAATGACTCTAGAGAGCTGGTCGATGGGGATTGTGCGCCCAGTGATGGAAGTGTATCCCACCGCCTGGCTCTTCTTTGTGCCGTTCATTTTGCTGACCACCTTCGCTACTCTAAATCTCCTGATTGGCGTCATTGTAAACTCTATGCAATCGCTGCATGAGGAAACCACCGACGAGCTGAATACTCATCTGTCAAAACAAGATGCAGAACGAAAGCAGATTAAGGCTAAGGTAGCAGATATCGAGACCATGTTGCGAGAGCTGAAGCAGAAGCTGTAGTTCTAAAAGAGTAGTGGTATTTTAAGTAAGACCCGGCAAACCAGCCGAGGCCTGAAAACAGATACGTAGATTTAAATATCGCTGTGAAGAAACAGCTAGGCTAGCTGCACATTCTCAGCAATAGTGGCAGGAAATTCGCCTTATGATATTTCCATTCTTAGGTACCTAGCAGCAATAAAATAAGTCGTTAAGATTCTGCTCTTTCTAGGGAGCGTTTTAAAGCCAGATGGCAACATTATTTTAATGAGCAAAAGAAAAACCACCGCAGCACACTAATGTGTTTTGCTCGGTGGTCTTGGGTGACTAAAATTCATTCGATTGTGATCTGAATGTTGTCGTGCTTGAAGGCTGTCAGTACAACACAAATGCTATTATTCCAGATTTCTTCTACTGCCTTTACGACTTCTTCCTTAGTTTTGGTACCAGGAATCAGTAATTTAATACACAATTTTCCTTGGTCTACACGTGCTGTGTTCGGTGTTAGCTTGAGTGATGCTATTTGCAATAGGTGCTCCCGGGCTGCTTCTGCCTGTTGGTTACTGAAAGGTATAATAATTTTGCATATACTCATGATATAGCCCCCTTACAAAGTGCCGATATTCCCCACACTTTTTACACGTACGGTGTTGGTCTGTCAATGTGTTCTCCGGAGGACGGGCCCTCGGAGTCCAACCAGTTAATTTTCAGCTGTATACACAAAAAAACCACCGCAGCATAATAATGTGTTTTGCGCGGTGGTCTCGGGTGAGTCGAATTCATTCGATTGTAAACGTGATATCTTCGTACGTGAAGGCTTCTAATGCGACTCTGATAGAATCGTTCCAGATTTTATTTACTGCCTTTTCTGCTTCTTCGTTAGTTTTGACACCAGGAATCAGTAATTTAATACACAACTCTTCTTGGTCTACGGGTTTTGGTACAACCTGTACATCGCTCGGTGCCAGTTTGAGTGGCGCCAATTTTAAGATTTGCCTCCGGGCAGCTTTTGTCTGTTTGTTTCTGAAGAGTAAGAAAATTCCACAAATTCTACCCATGATGTAACTCCATAGTAAGGTGCAGGTATTTCCTCATACTTTTTACACCCACGTTATTAGTCTGTCAATGTATTGCATGGGGGAATACGCCCACTTCTTGATGACGGATTTCGTAGATATTCAGGACGGCCGGCGGCAGACACTGGTAAGCTTTAAAGCACTGTTTGGAAGCATGAAAATCACTAAACCCGCATTATCTAGTACATTATGCGGGTTTAGCGCAACACTGACCCTGAGGTGAACTGAACTTCCAGGTCACAGATGAGCATCTTGTGTCCGAGCCGTCAGGCTTCCTAGGGAGCCGAAATAATGAAACGCGCCACTAATGCAGAAAGTTGTTAGGGATTACACCACTGGCATTCGCCAGGTTCAGCCAAGGTTTTACTTTCAACGGGCCGGTTCTCCGTATGACTACATTTCTGGCAAGTGTGAATTGTTTCTTTTACTAACTCGGTAGGCAAACTACACTGACTACAGAGTAGACCTCTGACGACATCTGTAGTAACAAACCCGGGGGCAGTGCATATTGGGCAGAGTTTTTTACAATTCTTAATCAGGTCGAGCGTGGCCATTTTAATAGACTCCATACGCTGGGGGCAACGGTGCGCTCGCATGTCTGTTTCTATACACACCGACTTTACAAAAAACTTGGCCAGGAGTTGCTCGCTTATTCGTTTCAAATCAGCATCAGTTGAAAGCTCTTTGTAGATATGACGGTTACTGGTAGCTGATTGTCTGAGGATAACCCCTTGCTTCGGGAACCCCCAAGCGTGAGCAATATCTATTACTTCAGCGGGTGATGATACGTCTTGTCCCCGGACCTGAACTTCACTTGAGCGAAAATTACCAACAATCTCCAGGTTATGTATGCTGTCAATTAATACCACGATTTCCAGACTACTGTGCATAAACGGTATTACCGGGTGAGCACCGAAACTACCCTCACTAGCAAACCCGATCTGTGCCCCAGTGAGCTTCATTGCTCCCAACGCTTTTTTTCGGGCCGCCTCAAGCTGATTACCGGCCCGGTTGGTCTCTCTAGTGAACGTACCAAAGCTATCAGTGTCGAAGTTTTCCGGAACAAATACCTGCACACCCAGCTCAGATTGAAGCAACGGAGCCGTAACAAGTTCCTTGTTGTGCATAGTCGCGATAACACATTTTTGGTCGCGCCACCCTTTAAATACGTCAGACTTTTCCATACCGCTATTATAGAACTAAAAAAAAGTTCTGAACATTCTTTCTTTGTGAATTAAAAAGCTGTGTTGATTATATTTGCGTCTTTGTCAGCCCATTTGAGTGAAATAAAAAAAGTCTACCCAATTTTTTCATTCGGTGAGAATAAATTGGCAGTTAGTTGTCCTTAGTGTGCTATATGAAAGAGTGGGGATAGATGAGCAGCTAGAAAAAATAAGTGGTATCATTAATTAGTTAGGAAAAATAAGGGTTTCCGGTGAATTGTACAAAGTATATCTGTGTCTTTTCGACAAAGTGTGACTGCGTAAAATTTGCAACCAAACGAATTAGTATTTAAATAAATCAGCTCAGCTGAAAAACCTCTATGAAATATACAAAGCAAATCGTCGCTGTTATGGTATTACTTGGTGTCGGGGCAGGCCTCACTGTCTGGTCGAACGCAGATGCTGCTTCGTCAAAATTGCTCAGCGGTACGCTTAATGAGCAGACAATCTATGCGAACACTTATGTGACTGTTGGCGCTGCCTCAGCCAATAAAAGAATTAGTGGTCATGTGTTGGCCAATCAAGCCGTAACTATTGGCGCTGGCGGACAGATAGGTGGAACTATTCGGGCTGGAGCAGCTGTTAATACTGGCGATAGTGCTACGGTGACAGGCGATGTCGTGTCAGGAGCAGCTAGTACCATTGGTGCGAATTCCATAGTTTCTGGCAACCTTTATTCTGGAGCAGCCGTAACACTTGGAGCAAATTCACAAGTTGAAGGGACTGTGGAGTATGCAGCAGGCATTACCAATGGAGACGGATCTACATCTGGAACACAGATGCAAAACACAATCCCTCCTGTCATTGAAGATGAGCATCTTCTTGTCATTACAGCACAATCTGCATTAGATGCAATGCTTGGGGTGATTGTCACCGATAGTGCTATTCTCACAAATACACGTTTTACTGCAGGTGTGCATGATGTCCCTGGATATCTAACAACAGCCGCAGGTGTGACTGTTACGCTTGATGCACAAGGTAAAGATGGAGCATTTATATTCAATATCGGTACCTACATGACTCTTGGCGAGGGAACAGTTATTGAAGTGCTTAATGGAACTCCAAACACTACTGTCATTTGGAATGTAACTGATGGCTACGCAAATATCGGTGCAAACACAGCTGTTGTCGGCACTATATTGGCAGAGCAATATGTCACTATCGGTGCAGACTCCACTGTGACAGGCGCAGGTACCTCATGTGGGGGTCTGTATTCAGGACTCAGTTATGTCACACTTGGAGCGAATACCTCAGTCAGTGTCAACGATTGTTCCGGTGGTGCAATTAACCATATGTTGATAACAGATGGTGTTGCTCATTATCAAACGCCAGACCCTGGAGAAGAAGAAGAGGCACCTCAGCTTGACTTTAATTAGGAGACGTTAGTAATCCCAAGAGACGTCCTGTTGTACTGCGTCTAGTGGGATAGGTCTTAGGACTCAACAGCTATACTACAGAAGGAGGTTATTAAAATGGCCATTCATAATTAGTCACAAAATAAAACACACACACCATTAAAGGTGTGTGTGTTTTATTACTCTGTGATCCCACGGAGAATCGAACTCCGATTACAGGAATGAGAATCCTGTGTCCTAGCCGTTAGACGATGGGACCAGTTGGGCTGGTCGTCAATTGTTCTTTGAGCAGGTTAGTTATAACAAAAATGTGGGCTTTATAAAAGGGGATAGTCAAAAGCCGGCTTTGCCGGCTTTTGAATTAGTTGGTTTTTCGCATGGTTTCCTTCAGGTCGAAGCGAGGATTTACTTTTTTGCCGGGATTGAAGATGTCTTGGGGGTCGAAGATGTGCTCCGCGGTTACGAACAAATCAAGCATCTTCTTGCTGAACATTTTGTTCAGGTACGGAGTGCGGATGATACCGTCGTTGTGCTCGCCGCAGATGTCACCGTTGAACTTGACGGCTGTAGAGAAGAATTTCTCAGCCATTTTTTCTACTAAAGCGGGCGTGGTTTTGTTGGTGAAATCCAGTAGGGGATAGAAGTGGAAGTGGCCGTTGCCGCCATGGCCATGTACGGCAGCCGTCACGTTAAATTCTTTAAGTAGGGCTTTGACCTGGGTGAAGAATTTGGAGAGATTTTCGGGCGGGACGGTCATGTCTTCTAAGAAGGCGGCTGGTCGCTTTGTCTTGTCTTGGAATTTGGACAGGGTGTAGCTGGCTCGCCGTATTTGCCAATACATTTCGGCTTCGGTTGGGTTGGTTACCACCCGAGGTTTTACCTTGGCGGTGGTTAATTTTTGCACGATAGATTTCGGGTCGTGTTTTTGCGTGGTTTCTTTGTCGAGGGTAACAAGCACCATGAATTCAGGAACCTTTCGTCTATAACGGACGTGGTAGGTGGTGTACATGGAGAGCATCACTTTGTAGTACTGGGCTCCTTTGAGTCGGTCTTTGAAAAAGCCGGGGTTTTGGAGAGCCAGGTCAAAAGAAAGAGCATCGAACACTTCAATGTTAATCGGGTCGTACTTGAGGGTTTTTACAATCGTTTCAGCGGCGTCGTTGAGGTCGAAGATAGGAATGGCCAAGAGCGTCGTGTCAGTCGCAATGGGAATGGCCCGCATCGTGATGTGCGAAATAACTCCGACTGTGCCCTGACTACCAGAAATCAGGCGGGTCAAATCAAAGGTGCCTTCGCCTTTTTTGAACTTGGCTACTCCTTGGGGCATGACGTTCCATAAAGGATATCCGGCGGTGTTCTTTTTGGTTTTGGGTTTATTCTTTTTAATCTCTTTCTCGTTTTTGGTGATGAGGTCAAACACCTCTTTTGCGATGCGGGCGTGTTCGTGGTCTTGCTTGATGAGGAGTTTGAACTCGCGGAAGGTAAGTGCTTTGACGGTGTAGGTGTGGCCATCGTGCAAGACGATATCTAGCGACTCAACCCAATCTGCGCAGTGTCCATAGCGCAGTGAGTCAGGACCAGCGGAGTTGTTGCCTACTGCACCACCCATGCTGCAGATGTCTTTTGATGCCGGGTACGATGGGACGTAGTAGCCTTCGGCTTTGAGTTTCTTCTCGACATGTCTCCACATAGCACCTGGCTCACAGGTAAACGTGACTTTGTCTTTCTTTTTGATGATGTCGCCAATCTTGTCTAGGTGAGCACACACGTCAATCACGATTGAATCAGTGAGTGATCCACCGCCTAGTCCAGTGCCGGCAGCCCGCGGAGTCAGGGAGAGAGAAGAGAATCGTTTGGTTTCTTCAGCGATTACTTTGGTCGCAATCTCGATGTCTTGGCGGTTTTTGGGTTGCAGGACTACCTGCGGTCGCACCGAGAAAATGCTTTCATCGGTGCTGTACGCATCGAGCAATTCTTTACTGGTAGAGATGCCACCGCGGAAGCCGTTTTCACGGAGGACTTTTTCTATCAAAAGGTGTCCTAAGGGATTACGCTTGACTGTCTGCATCAGCTCAAGTTTCTTGGCTGCGCTCTTAATGGCGGCGGTGGCTCGCTTGGTAGATTTTCGCACCGCCGGTTTCTTAGCGGTAGATTTTTTTACAGGCGCCTTTTTAGGCGTAGCCTTCGCTACTTTTTTAATTTTCCGACGAGTATTGTTTTTGATAGCGATCTTAGTCGCTGAAGAACTGGTTGCCATAATTACTCTTTAGTATACCGTGCTTAGAAAATTGTGCAGGGAGTTTTTTCACACCTTTGATTCTCAAGTGGAGGAGAACAAAAGATAGGTAAAAAAGAAACCGCCCGAAATTATTTCCGGGCGGCGGGGCTACATTAGCCTTCTAGCTTAATGCATTGTTCAAACTTTGATATCGCAGCTTTTCGGGCCTGGATATATTTTTGGCGGAAGTCTTGATCTTTAGAGCTTTCGGCTAACATTTTTACAATAACCTTTACTATGCCTGCGTTAAAAGTTTCAACGACAGAATGCATTCGCTGGTCTGTTGCGAGAAAATTAATCATCTCACTTTGAATGATTGTCAGCCGTTCAAGCGCGAAGCGAGCTTCAGAGCCACGTTCTGAGTGTTCGAGTACAGCGGTTGTAAACAACTGTTCGAGCTCCTCGTACATCTGACCTTCGCATACTTTATATTCGCGCATTGTAACCTCAAGGTTACTTTCCGCTTGTGTACACAATGGTAGAAGGGTAAGTGCTGCCAGGATAATAATACCAAAAATAGATTTCATCAGGCGTTCCTTTTTTTTGGGGAGGTGCAGCGGTGTTCTGCACGTATTATGCTTCAAATATATGAAAAGTCAATAGCAGAACAGGTCCTTAAGCTGCGTCAATGTTTTCTGATTGAGGAGAGATTTAGCCTGCTCGGATTCCGTTCTTGCAAAAAACCGCCCGAACAATGTTCGGGCGGGGTGAGTATTTAGTGTGACTTTGGAAAGCAATTGGTGTGCCAGGCGGTATACGCCTCATCACGCTGGGTCACTCAAATTTCTTTGGCTTGATTGTGCTCGACTGACAGCTGACATACGACCCTTTGGGCGTTTTGATTGAAGGTGTCGACCACCGGGAGCAGGCGAAAGTTAGCGGTGCCAAATGCCTGCAGTTGAGCCGGGATTTCTGCCAGTTGGTCTTCCGTCCGCTTAATAGTAGCGGTGAGTGTGACATCCTTGCATCCACTTTTTATTATGTGGTCAAGGTCAGCCTGGAGCTGCTGACATTCGTGGTTAGAAGGGGTTGCGTCATGAGCAGAATCGTCAGTCAAAGTCGTTGCAAGTAGCAGAACCGTCAGAACAAAAGTAGTAAGAAGAACAGACTTCATAGTTTATCCTGTAAGTGTAGAGGCACGTTTGTGTACTGTGTGAATTATGAATAAAATAGGTGAAGAGTCAACGGAGGAACAAATATGCTATCCTACCTGCATGACACAAGAACGAGCGTTAGATATCTTAAAAACTGGAGCCAATGTATTTTTGACGGGGGAGCCGGGAGCGGGAAAAACCTACGTAATCAATAAGTATGTGGCGTGGCTGGAGGCTGCCGGGCTTAACGTGGCGGTGACCGCTTCAACTGGTATTGCGGCTACTCATATTGGCGGAATGACGATTCACTCTTGGAGTGGAGTGGGTATTAAAGATTTTTTGACTCCGTTTGATTTAGAGCAGATCTCTACGAAAGAACGGATTGTGAAGCGGGCCAAGGCGGTGCAGGTACTGGTGTTGGACGAGATTTCGATGCTTGATGGGAAGGTGCTGGATATGGTTGACCAGGTCTTGCGTACGGTGCGCTCGAGTGAAGAACCCTTTGGGGGGATTCAGGTGGTGTGTATTGGAGACTTTTTCCAACTGCCGCCAGTGACGCGTAATGGCGATATGATGCGCTACGCGTTTGAGTGTAATGCGTGGCTCAATCTCAAGCCATTGATTTGCTACATCACCGAACAGTACCGACAAGACGATGAGACACTACTGGGATTACTCGGTTCGATTCGCCGTAATGAAATTGAAGAAGAGCACTACACGCTCTTAGAGGAACAGACTGAAATCGCTTTTGAACACATCGACCCGACGCGTCTGTATACACACAACGCCGACGTAGACGCGGTAAACAATCAAAAGCTTGCCGAGCTACCCGGGCCAATTCGTAAGTTCCAAATGTCAGGGAAAGGGAAGAAGCCGATGATTGAAGGGTTGGTAAAGAACTGTCTCTCACCAGAAGTCTTGGAACTTAAAGAAGATGCGATGGTGATGTGCACCAAGAACAACTTTGAAGCGGGCTACGTGAACGGAACTCTCGGTCGGATTGTTCGTTTTGACGAGGGACTTCCAGTAGTGGAGACGCTCGATGGGAAAGAGATTGTTATGAAAAGTACCACCTGGGAGTTGGCCGAAGACGGCAAGGTACTAGCTTCCATTGAGCAGTTACCGCTGCGTCTGGCCTGGGCGATTACGGTGCATAAAAGCCAAGGAATGTCCTTGGATGCAGCAGAGATTGACCTCTCTAAAGCTTTTGTCTATGGACAAGGCTACGTGGCTTTGTCCCGAGTACGTTCACTAGATGGACTCAAGGTGCTCGGAATGCATCCCAATGCGTTGCAGGTAGACCCGAAGATTGTTATGCAAGACGTAAAATTTCACAAAGAATCTACTTCGGCTGAAGATGCGTTTATTGCTATGGAAGATAAGGAGGTGCAAGAAATGCACGAGCGCTTCGTGGTGGCTCACGGTGGAAAGATCCCGGACGAAGACGCGGTAGGAGTGGTCAAAAGTGCACGAAAAAAGGTGTCGGCAGAAAGCACCTACGAAGTAACCAAAGAACTGTTGCTTGAAGGGCGGAGTATTACAGATATTGCTGATATTCGAGAGGTGACCGAGACGACGATTTGGACACATATCGAGAAACTCGCTCAAGATGGGCAGCTGACGGCAGATGATGTGGTCGCACTCGAGCCAAAAGACATTGACTGGGGTAAGGCACGAGATATTTTTGACGCAGCTATCGTGAAGTACGGAGCAGAAAAACTCAAACCGCTCTACGAGGCGGCTGATGAAGAGTATGACTACACCTTGGTTCGATTAGCGAGAATTCAATACCAACTAGAAGAGAAAGCTGTTACACCCGCGCCGTTTTAAAATACATAAAATACGAGCACTCGGTAAAGGAGTGCTCGGTTGCTTATTTGTGGGTATTTCGCTTTCTCCCGGTCACCATTTCTTCAGAGTAGTATCGCGTCAGGACATACATTTCCTGGGCGTCTGTGCCGATTTCTTTGAGGGAAATTCCCTCGACTTCTGCCATGGCTGCCACTCTGCCCGCCATCCGAACTCGGTGACAGTCACTGGTGGTAGTGCACGATGTACCGTTTGCTGGCAACAGTTTTCTGGCCTCTTGGAGATCACTTTTTAGTGCCTCGATTTCAGCCTGCTTGCGTCTGGCTTTTGCCTGATAGTGATTTACTATTTTCTCAATAAAGAACATTCTTCCATCTCCTGTCTGATTTATTTAGTATTATGTCTAGAAAATAAAACTTGTCAATCTATTTAATCCTTATGATACTATTGCACGTATGAACAGAATAAGAGAGTCCAATCAACATGAGCGGTGGATACAGCAGGTGATTACACCTTTCAACAGGTAGCGCATGTGGTGGGTACCAAAGCGTCGAGTACGCAAAAAACGAGCGTCGACTGTTACAAAACATTATCTCGAACATAAAGAGCTGGCCCGTTCATTGGCGCACTCTCGTCTGGAGTATTTCAATCAGCACTATAACCTGCCGTTCAAACGAGTCGCTATCAAAAATCAGCGTCGCTGCTGGGGGAGCTGTTCGTCTCTACGGAATCTGAACTTCAACTATAAAATATATTTCCTGCCACCGCACTTACAGGACTATATTATCGTGCATGAGCTGTGTCATTTGGTAGAGTTAAACCATGGACAAGAATTCTGGAACTTAGTCGCGCAACAAATCCCGGAGTATCGAAGCTGTGTCGCTGAACTTAAGGCAGTAGATCGGCTCGGTGGCTCGGTCGCAAAGCTGGCCGCTCTGCAAGAAAGGCACTTTCGGCAACTTCAGGTTGGGGATAAAATACCCACAATATCCGAATAAAGCGAATATTCAGGGTACTTATGACTCAAACGATTGATGCTTCCGTCACCATCACCAAAGAAATGATGAAAGATTTTCTCTTTTTGCGTGTACTAAAAGGCATTACTAGATAATGTGCACGTATGGATTTTATAGCAGGTTTATTTATCGCCGTCACTGCGTTTTTTGGTTTCCAGTCTGATCAGGCTGCAACTGAACCTGCCACGGCTGTGAGTGAAGCAGTGGTTGAGATGGATGAGACAGTAGTCGAAAATCCAGACGAGAACCTCAGTGCACAAGGAAACGTGACGCCTGAACGGCTGAGTGTGCCGCCAGAGCTCAGCCCGGACACGGCTGGGGCAGACACAACAACGGACATGCAGACCATGATGGTGGCCGGTGGCTGCTTTTGGTGTGTCGAGTCGGATTTAGAAAAACTTGCTGGGGTGGTGGGTGTGGTTTCTGGTTACGCGGGAGGTACTACCAAGAACCCGTCCTATGAAAACTATGGCTCGGGTGGGCATCGAGAAGTGGTTGAGGTTACGTATGATGCTAATCAAATATCTTTTGAAGATATCCTCATTGTGACCATGAAAACCACTGACCCGACCGACGATGAAGGGACGTTTGGAGACCGAGGCGACAAGTACTCAGCGGCGTTTTACTACGAGACTACCGCTCAGCAGCAGATAATTGAAGACCTGGTTGCTGAAGTAAATGAATTTGGTCCGTATGACGCACCACTGGCTATTGATATCCAGCCGCGTCCGGCCTTCTGGCCGGCCGAGGAATACCACCAGGATTATTACAAAGGGACACTCTCTGGGCTCCAGTATCGATACTATCGAAATGCTTCCGGCCGCGACAGGTTTATCGATGCCTACTGGGGCGACAATGGTGGCACTATAGAGTTACCATGGAGAAATACTAGCAGTACTACTAACACAACCTATATGTGGAGCAACTATCAAAAACCTAGCCAAGAGGAATTACAAAAACAGCTTGACCCGATTGTCTATAAAGTTACGCAAAAAGATGGGACAGAGCGGGCCGGCACGAGCCCATTGGATAAAATCGAGGAAGACGGAATTTATGTTGACGTCTTGTCCGGTGAACCATTGTACTCGTCGAAAGATAAGTTTGATTCCGGTACCGGGTGGCCGTCGTTTGTAAAACCGATTACTGACGATGCGCTCACTGAACACGAAGATAGAAAATTCTTCTCGGTGC
>Ga0306865_1000013_pt1 | contig 114807 bp, 105 predicted proteins | sample AntRauTorckE5431_FD_190441 | JGI IMG/M metagenome (GOLD analysis project Ga0306865, IMG submission 190441) | Saline lake microbial communities from Rauer Islands, Antarctica - Metagenome Torckler E5 #431 (v2) (version 2) | ecosystem: Environmental > Aquatic > Non-marine Saline and Alkaline >... | reverse complement strand
TTTTTATTGAAGTGTCGCTTGAAAGCGGATTCACGGTAAGATGTTGCGAGGATAAATGGGTGCATTCTACGCAGTCTTGCCTCTCAATAAAAAAAGAAAAAGTGACAGTGAGGGTAGAGAAAGTAAATTATGACGACAGAGGCTATGAGCATACGTGTTCATAGCCTCTTTTTATTTCACCAATCTGCTCTGAGGAGTTTGAGTTTGATGATTGAGCGAGAAAATTAGAGCTTCACTCATATAATTAGTACGATTTTGAAATTACTTACTAATCTGAAGATATGTCTCTGCTCGAGATTTCCGACCAAAGAATAAGAAGAAAAGAAGCCAATCTAGAAGCGTAACTGCATATCTTGTTTTTTGGGGTAGATAGAAACTTTTATTTAGGACACTGTTCACCCTGAGAGACTCATTAATTTTGACTTTTATTTCAATTGTGTTTTTAGGCCTTTTTGACTGATTCTGGACAGATCTTCATTTGAGATGGTTCTGATGTGTTTAAATGTTCTACGTGGGATTATTGCGCTCTCATTAAAATAGGGAGGCTCATGTACAAAGCAGTGTCTGAGTCAACCGTTTATACGTCTCGTTACCTTTGACGCGATTTTTCATATCTATTAGCTAAAAAAATTTTCAAACGACAAGAAAAGACTGTTCTAAAATGACTAAGAAAGATGCGAACTGTACTCTGTGTTGATAAGTGGAGACAGCTTCTCCTGACTGACAATTCCACATTGCTACAATCCAAATTCTAAGATCAGGGTGTTCCTGCTTCAAAAAACGCTTAATGACAGTACAGAGGACCAGCGCCTCTTTGCTGGTTTATGCAGGCATATCAAATGAAGTCTTTAGTGACAAATACATACCGATATAGAAAATAACTTTGTCAATATTCAGGGGTCATACGTTGTGTTAGCTTGAAACAGGTTAGAAGCATAAATGTTCTTTTTTGGTCTTTAACAATCAGGGTATGGTATACAACCATACAAAGGAGAGACGATATGACCGTAAAAGTACTCAAAGTAGAGGGTGCGCTGGAGCTATACGCTTCAAACTACAATGAAGCTGAAAGCGAAGAGATGAGTCTCATGGAGTATCTGGAAGCGTGTCGGGACGACCGTTCGATGTACGCTTCGGTGCAAGAGCGACTCATTACGGCTATTGGTGAACCGACCATGGTTGACACTAGTCAGAATGACCGCTTGAGCCGAATTTTCAACAACAAAGTCATAAAAACGTATGCTAGTTTCGAGGACTTCTATGGAATGGAAGACTCCATCGCTAGTATTGTGTCTTTTCTGAAACGAGCGGCGCAAGGTCTCGAGGAGGCTAAGCAGATTCTTTATTTGCTTGGTCCTGTCGGGGGAGGTAAGTCCACCCTGGCTACAAAAATCGTTGATTTGGCGGAACAGCAACCGATATACGTGTTGGCGGCGCTCCGCACCATAGACGGTGTCACTAAGCTGGAAAATTCTCCGGTGTTTGAATCACCGTTGGGATTATTTTCCCCGCAAAGACAGCGCCATATTCTCGATCAGTTTCAGATAGATCGGTTTCGTGTGCCGTCAATGATGTCCCCGTGGGCAGCCAAGCGGTTGGAAGAGTTCGGTGGTGACCCAAGCAAGTTCCGAGTCGTTCGATTGTTTCCGTCAGCCGGAGGTCAGATTGCTATGGCAACGACCGATCCGGCTGACGAGAACAACCAAGACGTCTCGTCACTGGTGGGAAGTCTGGATATGCACAAAGTCGAGGAGTATTCACAAAATGATACTGATGCCTACAGTTACTCTGGGGCATTGTGTACGGCAAACCAGGGGATTCTTGAGTTTCGGGAGATGTTTAAAGCACCAATCAAAACATTGAATCCGCTTTTGTTTGCGACCCAAGACGGTAACTACAAAGGTACGGAAGGTATCTCTGCTATACCGTTTAACGGTCTGGTTCTTGCTCATTCTAACGAATCAGAGTGGGAACAGTTCGTTGGTAATAAGCGTAACGAAGCGTTTATTGATCGGGTGACAACCGTGAAGATTCCGTATTGTTTACGGGTTTCTGATGAAGTTAAGATTTATCAGAAGCTGCTGAATAACAGTACACTTCGTGCAGCGCCATGTGCTCCACAAACGTTGGAAACATTGGCAAAATTCTGCGTACTCACCAGGATGGCGACACCAGTTGCAGATTCGCCTTACAAGTCAAAGTTGAGAGTCTACGATGGTGAAAACCTCAAAGACATCGACCCGAAGGCAAAATCGGTAACTGAATATCGTGATGCGGCGGGTGTGAATGAAGGTATGAAAGGTATTTCTACTCGATTTGCCTTTAAAATCCTGTCACAAACATTCAATCATGATGATATGGAAGTCGCAGCTCATCCGATTCATCTGTTGTACTTACTGGAAGAGGAGTTAAAACACCATCTGGCAGGGAATTCTGAGAATCTTAAGTTATATGCAGACGACTTCATCAAAGGAATTCTGCGCGAAGACTACAAGGTGTTTGCAGATGAAACCGTCAAAGAAGCCTTCTTTGAAGGGTTTGAAGATTCCGGTCAGAATATTTTTGACCGGTACATTATGTACACGACACACTGGATTGAGAACCAATCCTATCGTAACCCAAACACCGGACAAGAGCTCAATCGTGATGCTCTGAATGCGGAGCTTGAGTCAATTGAAAAACCAGCCGGTATTGCCAACCCCAAGGACTTCCGTCATGAAGTTGAGCGGTATGTATTAAAGCATCGTCAGCAACATAACGAGAATCCCCGGTGGGAGTCATACCATAAACTCAGAGATGTGATTGAAAAGAAACTCTTTACGAAGACTGAAGAGTTGATGCCGGTCATTACGTTTGACCTGGGCAAGTCACCGGATGAACAAAAGAAACACGAAGGTTTCGTGAAGCGAATGATTGAAAAAGGTTATACGGAAAGGCAGATCCGACTCATGGTCGACTTCCATGCTCGTATGGCGAAAAGTTCGTAATTAAAGTAATGATGAAAGAGATGTGCCCGTTCAGCCCACGTAGGTGAGCTGAACGGACTGAAATGGACTACTACCCTAGGTGTGCTGCAGTGAACTTTATTGTGACTCAGTACGCCTTTTCTTTTTGTGGAGGTTACTATGAAAATACTACCCCCGGTTGACAGACGTAAGACACCGTCTAACCGACATGGTGTAAGTCGGCAAAAGTATCTGCGGCGAGAAGATCGCGCTATTAGAGCAGCGGTTCGAGCACGCATTGCGGAAAGTTCGATTGCCGATGTTGATACAGCAAAAAGCAAGAAAATAAAAGTCCGCCAACAAAACTCGAGCGAGCCCGAATTCAGACTCAATCCGAATTCAGGGGTCGTGAATCGGATTAAAGCCCATAACTCAGACTTTGTGGTGGGTGACAGAATCAAGCGACCTGAGAGTAATGCCGGTTCTGGAGGAGCTGGTTCGCCGGACGGAGAAGGTGAGGATGATTTTTACTTCACTGTTTCCCGAGAAGAATATCTTGATTATTATTTTGAAGACATGGCTCTTCCCGATATGGTCAAGAAAACGCTCACCAGTGAGGAAGAATATAGTCTAAGTCGGGCTGGCTACGCGAGCGAAGGTTCGCCAAATCGGTTAGACAAAAAGCTGACTATTTCTCGGTCATCGGTGCGCAGACGGGTTGTGTTGAATATGCGTAAGCGGAAGTTGAACGAACTGATGGCTCAGCGGGACGAGCTGCTGAAGCAAATAAGTGAAGCTGAAGCCCAAGGCGAAAGTACGACAGCCTTACAAAAGGCGCTTAGTGGGCTTGATGTTCTGATTGCGCGCAGAAAGAAGCGCCTGCTCAGCGTCTCGTTCATAGAAAAAAACGACCTTAAATATCGTTCCTTTGAACAAGTGCCAGTGCCGATTGCTAGAGCAGTGATGTTCTGTGTGATGGACGTGTCGGGCAGTATGTCTGATTGGCATAAGGAAATGGGAAAAAGATTTTTCTCACTCTTGTACCTGTTTTTGAGTCGCAACTATGAAAAAGTGGATGTGGTGTTCATTCGCCACACAACCGAAGCGAAAGAAGTCGACGAGGAGGAGTTCTTTACTTCACGTGAAACGGGGGGGACTATCGTGTCCTCAGCCCTACAACTAATGAGTAAAATCGCGAAAGCTCGTTATCCGGTAGAGCAGTGGAACCTGTATGGTTGCTATGCTTCTGATGGTGACGACTGGGCAGATGATCTTCCGTACGTGTATACCGAACTGGCCGATGGCATTATGCCGTTGGTGCAACATTTCGCGTATGTGGAAATTTCTAAGGATGAAAAAGGTGAGATGTGGGATGTGATGCAAAAAGTGGCAGAAGATTTCTCTCACTTCAATGCGTCACGGATTCGGAAGGCCGGAGACATCTATCCAGTCTTTAGGAAACTCTTTAAGCAAAAGGAGGGTTCGTCATGAAAGCAAGCAAGCAGCACCAGCCTTTATTTACGGACAATGATTGGACGTTTGATCGACTTGGTGAAGTCACCGCGGCCATTCAGGAGATTGTGGATGAGGAGCTCCACCTGACCTATTACCCCATTCGGGTAGAGATTATCAGTAGTGAGCAAATGCTTGATGGGTATGCGTCGGTGGGGTTACCAGTTGGGTATTCTCACTGGTCGTTTGGTAAGCGCTTTATGCAAGAAGAGCGCAACTACCGTAGTGGCCAGTCAGGTTTGGCCTACGAGATAGTGATTAACACTAACCCTTGTATCGCCTATTGCATGGAAGACAACACGATGACTATGCAATCACTCGTGATTGCTCATGCGGCCTTCGGACACAACGCGTTTTTTGCAAACAACGGAATGTTTACCGACTGGACAAATTCTGAGCAGATTCTAGATTATTTGGAATTTGCCAAAGGGTATATTGCCAAGTGTGAAGAACTGTATGGTCCACTGGAAGTGGAGGCAGTGCTGGACGCCTGTCATGCTCTTTCTCACCACGGAATTTCCATGTACCGAAAAACGCCGAAACTTTCGGCTCAACAGGAGAAAGATCGCCAAGAAAAAAGAGCTGAAGAAACACAGAAAAACGTCCACGCACTGTGGGATTCATCAACGTTCCGTAAAGAGGTAGAGCAAGAGACGGTGCTGTCGAAAAAGTTCCCTAGCCAGCCGGAGGAAAACATTCTCTATTTTCTTGAGAAGTATGCTCCGACTCTTCCCACGTGGAAGCGAGAAATAATTCGTATTACTCGAAAGCTGGCCCAGTACTTTTACCCGCAAATGCAGACTCAGGTCATGAACGAAGGTTTTGCCTGTTTTGTGCACTACTATTGCATGACTCGACTGCACGAAAAAGGGTTACTTACTGAAAGTTCATTTCAGGAATTCATCATCTCCCACACGAATGTGGTTCATCAACCAGAGGACCAGGCTAAGTATTCTCGAGCTATAAACCCGTACGCCTTGGGATTCAAGATGTACATGGATATTAAGCGGATGTGTGAAGCGCCAACTGAGGAAGACAAGAAGTATTTTCCTGAGGTGGCCGGAAGTGATTGGTTGGAAACAATCAAGTTTGCCGCTGAAAACTTTAAGGATGAGAGTTTCATCAGGCAATACTTGTCACCGAGTGTGATACGTGAACTTGGTTTATGGGTATTTGAAGACGACGTTTCCAAGGATTATCTGGAAGTGACTGGTATGCAGGATATTGTAAACGGATTTGACTTGCAGACCGTGCGTGATGCGGTAGCCGATACCTTCGATGTGAATTTGCGGATTCCCCGCATTGAGGTAGTGGATGTCGATGTTGCCGGAGATCGGATGTTGACGCTCGCCTTCACATCATTGCGTGAGCAAGATTTGGATGAAAGCACCATACGGCCCGTGCTCGAATATGCGCACACCCTGTGGGAATTCCCAGTTGGCCTCTCGGTTACAGAAGCTGACCTCATCGAGATGGTTTGGTACATTGACCAAGACGGACACTTCGATCAGTACATTGATGAGCCAGAAGATGAAGAAAAGTCCAGTAAAATTGTTCTTAGCTAAGATACAGCAAGACCCGAACACATTGTTCGGGTCTTTTTTTATAAGTACTTTTATGGTTTGTTAGTAGCCCTCTCTGCGTAGGTGAAGCCGGAAGTTCACTATCGGTAATCTCCGGTCTGGGTTAAAATTACGTATGGCTAAAATTTACACCCAGGCGTATTTGAAAGATATGATTGTTCCGCTGGAAAAAGCGAGTGTGAGTATTGCCAGTTCTGCTGTGTTGTACGGACTGAGCGTATACACCGTTTTTCCGGTGGTGGCAACTAAAAAGGGATTGTCGGCCTTTCGCCTGGCGGAACATTACAATCGGCTCTTGAACTCGGCAAAAATTATTGGTATTGATACGTTCCAGAATGCCTGGACGTATGATTCATTTACAGTAGCGGTGGTGGAGCTGGTGAAAGCTAACCAATTGACTGAAACAGTCTTTGTGCGCGCTACGGTGCACGTCACGGCCCAGGTCGCTGGGGCAAAATCAAGGGGACTAGAGACACAGTTGAGTTTGTTTGCGTATGAAGCGGTGCCGATACTTTCGCAAACCGGAGTGCGCCTAAAGACTAGTGTCTGGCGGCGGACTCCTGACTACTCAATTCCTTCTCGAGCCAAAGTGAACGGGGCGTACGTAAACTCAGTGTTGGGGAAGCAGGATGCCCTAGATAGTGGTTGTGACGATTGCTTATTTTTAGATGCTCTGGGACACGTGTGTGAGCTGAGTGCCTCCAACATCTTTATTGTCCGCGAGGGAGTTTTGATTACTCCAAAATCATCCACTGACATCCTAGAAGGAATAAACCGCAGGACCATTTTAGAGCTAGCTGTTGACCTGCAGATACCCACTTTGGAAAGAGAGATAGACCTGACAGAGGTATATATTTCGGACGAGGCATTTGCTTGTGGTACTTCTACTGGCATCGCTCCTGTAATAGAAGTCGACTCCAGAAAAATTGGTTCTGGCGCAACCCCGCTCACCAAGCAGATAAAAGAGAAATATACGTCAGTGCTTAGTGGTGATGACTCTGCGACCGAAAAGTACTTTACTCACTTTGACACTTAGCCCTATTAGATAGACGTCACCGAGTGAAAGGGAGTTTGAAGTGTTCTTCTTTACCGGAGTCTTCAAAAGACTATCGTGATATTTCTGCTACATATCCTCTAGGCACCTTTCAGCTCCCAAATAAACCACATTCAAGTGTGTTTAAAAAAGAGGCTACGATTCTGGAAAGATATCGTAGCCTCTGTGAAGTGGCGATGGCCAGCGTTTATTTGATGTACAGCCCATCTTTGACGGCGTTGACGTAAGCATTCATTTCTGTCGAACAAGAAAGGTCGCCGCAAATTTCTCGTATACTAACGAAAACTTCACCATTTTGTTTCTCGTAATCGGTTAATGAAATACGGTTTTTCATCGTATCCGGCAAACAAGAAGAATCGTCTTGCTCGTCACTTTTACCGAATTGGGAGTTGGGCTGTCCAGTGCTTTGTGCCGTCATGATGCACTTCTCCATTTTGTGCGGTATCGCACGCATAAAAAATACCACAGTATTCACAGATAACAATGCCTTATTAAGTGTTAGTGCCACAAATCGGTTCAAAACTAATTTTAAGCTGGGCTTGGGCACGAAATTTCAAACTCACTTCATAACTAGTAGATTTAAGTGAGGAAGATCACTGGGAAATGAAGAGGCGAGTGATATACTGAGCACACCATGATTAACTGGCTTCTATTTAACATTCACACCATAAACTTTTGGTATGCAATCGGAGGGCTGGCTCTGCTGAGCGCAACAATTGGCCTGGTTTGGGATTATATTTTTAATGGCCGAAGACTCTATAGGCGGTTTCTCAGTCCATATATTTGGACACTTATTATTGGTACGACTATTGGCGGAGTCGCCACTACGTTGTTGTACTCTGAGGTATTTGGTTTCGTGCCGTGTTCATTGTGTTGGTTGCAGCGCGTAGCGTTGTACCCTCAAGTACTTTTGGTGTTAGTTGCGTTTAAGTACAAGGATGCGAAGCATTTTCCGCTTTACGGCATGGCCTTGTCTATTTTTGGTCTGCTGGTTGCGGTATATCACTTTGTGTATCAGTTGTTACCACAAGGTGTGCATGACTTAGGCTTACTGCCGTGTTTGGCTGATGGAAGTGCAGACTGCTCAAAGAAAGTCATGGAAGTGTTTGGGTTTGTTACGTTTCCGTTTCTTTCGGCAGTGTTGTTTGCGTTTCTAATTATTTTGTATGTGCACTTATTTCGTGCACAGAAAACCTAATCCGAATAGTGTCCAGCAGCCGGGGTCACAGAGGTTCTAAATCAGGTGCTTCTTTTCTACTCAGCACTGGCTGCACTAGCCCTGGAGGTACCTATAGTGAGAAGCAACACGGCAGGTCCTGAGAGCTGAATTTGATATACTAAAAGGATGCTAAAAATTTACTTGGCCAGACATGGTCAGGATATAGACAATGTAAATGGAGTTCTTAATGGACACAGAGATGGGTCGCTTACTGATTTGGGCAGGGAGCAGGCCCAAATGACAGCTCACTTTATGGCTGATTCTCATATAGTGTTTGATACAATCTACGCTTCGCCGCTTCAAAGGGCTCATGAGACAGGGAAGATTATTGCTAGGGAGCTGAATGTAGATTCGCCAGTGGTTCTGGAGGGTTTAATTGAACGTGACTTTGGGGTTATGACGGGGCAGTTGGTGTCAGAGATTGCCGCTATATGCGGTCCCAATGTTGTTCAGACGCCGATAATCACCTATTTTCTTTCACCTGAGAAGGCTGAAACGTTTCCAGTTTTGCTGGAGAGAGGGAAGAGGGTAATTGCAGATATACAGGCTAAACATACATCCGGCTCGGTGTTGCTGGTGACCCACGGTGATATCGGTAAGATGATATACGCCGCTTATTATGATTTGGACTGGAAAGATGTGCTGGTCAATTTTCATTTTGGTAACGGAGAGGTGTTGGTGATGGCTGAGGACTCACTCCCAGAAGAGGCGATTGTGTTTCACCAGTCGCAGCACAATCACTAAAAGGTGAATCCCGTCACAGACAGGTGTAAACACTAGTGTGAGCTTGCAGTCAGCTTTTGCTGGTGTGGTAATATCATTTAATGATACAAGCGTGGTGGAAAAAAACGGTCATCTTTTTCGCTGCTCTATGTGTGCTCGTCGCTGGGTATATCTGGGCGGATTTGACCTTTGGGACAGTCACGTATTTGAAGGAGAGTTCCGACACAGTAGCGGCTCCGATGACTGCTTCTTCGTCTGAGTTTGTTGCTGAGGTTGTGTCTCCACCACAGTGGCCTTTTCAACTCGATACCGCTGAATATGACCGGCGGCTGCTGGCGCTAGTTAATTATCTTCCGCCGGGGCCGACTGTTATACGAAGCACCACTACAGACGCTATGGGGGAAGAAGTGGTGAATGTGTCTACTACTACACCAGCCTCACCGCTACGATATAGCTCCAGCACAAACGTGACAATTGAGGGTAAGCTCTGGCCACCAGAGAATGTGTATCCCCACGGTGGGGCAGTGCTACCGTTTCAGCGCATTTTGGCATACTATGGCAATTTTTATTCTAAAAAAATGGGCATCTTAGGTGAGTTTGAGCCGGAAGTTGTGCTCAATCGTTTAGCTCAAGCTCAGGCAGAATGGGAAGCGGCTGATCCAGATACACCAGTGTTGCCAGCGATTGAATACATAGCCATGGTGGCTCAGGCCGACGCCGGAGCGGACGGTATGTACCGAACCATGATGCCTGACGCAGAAATAGAAAAAGCCTACGCGTTGGCGCAGCAAATTGGTGGAGTGATGATACTGGATATTCAGACAGGACTGAGTCCGCTCCAGACCGAGTTGCCAAGATTCAAGAAATATCTTGAACGACCGGATGTGTTTTTTGCACTTGACCCTGAGTTTTCGATGCACGACGGAGCTAAGCCGGGGACGGTGATTGGTTCTCTGAGCGCTGAGGACATTAACTACGCGATTGACTATATGTCTGACATCGTCCAAGAAAAACAGTTACCACCCAAGGTCTTGCTGGTGCATCGCTTCACCCAAGATATGGTGACCGGGGTCTCGCGTATCGTGCCAACCCCAGAGGTACAGGTGGTGATAGTGATGGACGGCTGGGGACCAGGTGCTCTCAAGCGAGCCACCTATCGGCACATCATAGAACCTGAACCGGTGCAGTTCACTGGTCTGAAGGTGTTCTACAAGAACGACCTCAAGCCCCCTAGTACAAGTCTCTTAAGTCCCAAAGAGATTCTTTCCCTGTATCCAAGCCCAATTTATATTCAATACCAGTAGTCATGTCCCTGGGTAAATTTCAGGGCCTCGACCTTGTCGAGAGTCTCCTTCGGTGCCTTGACCACATAAAATTATTTCTAGGTTGACGGTATTTGGATTTTTTTTGTTAGCACTTTTCGTTGGTGGTATCACCTCTTAGCAATCATCCTTGTAGTACTTATATTAAATTTGCTAGGAGAGTATCTCGAGTTCTTTCAGGGCTGCAACATGATGTAGATTTGTGGGGTCATACTTACCGACCAGCCATTCGGGTTGTATCACAGCTTCAGAATCAAGCAGTCTCCACATGCGCTTACTGCCTTCAAGATAAATAATGTCTCTGGTGTATACCGCTCCAGCTGTGTTGCCTGTGCTTCCTCGATACACACGCACGGCCCGATTCCAGGCGTGTTCAGTGGCAGTCATCCGGAGCTCCTCAAGCTCGTAAAATCCATCGGTCTCGAGTTGTTTGTCGGCAATCGATAAAATATAGTACGCGTTGAGAACAGTGTAGAGTTCCGGAAAAGGGAGAGCATTACCTAAGGTTCCCATCGCCGCCCCGACAGAGAAGTAGCCTACTTCTCCAGAATATTGACTGGTCCCAGTGATAAGCTGTTCAGCCAAGGTGGCGATACCTTCTTCTGCACGTAAATAATCGTCCAAACCGACTCCTAAAAGGGCGAGTGGACTTGCATCTCCATTTTCACGACGAACCACATGTACCCCTACTTCGTGCATCAAGAGTGCCTGGAGTGAAACTTTAGTCAGCACTCGCTTACGCAGAGCCAAGTCACTGTCATGCGGGATACTAATAACTTTCGTCGATTGATTGACTCCAAACGAGGTTCTTTCTCCGGGATGGGCAATCTTAACTACCCAATTATTAATCTTTTGTTCCTCCAGGTAGTCAGAGAACATCCGATGAATTTTTTCCGCTGAGTCTACTTCATAGTCGTGAGGAATGTATATACCGTTGTATATCGGGAGATGGTAGACCCCGATATTATCTGGTTGTTTCAAGGTTTGAAAGTATTCTCGCCACGTAGCATAGGCTCTGTGCAAAGTCTTGCGTTTGGGGTCTACCTTCGCAATCAGGGAATTAAACTGATTGTTTATTTGCCGGGCGACCATCCAGAAAAGTTTTGGATCAGGAGTACCGTAGAAGCTACAGCTAGCGGCATGGAAGGCCTTATCATCTTGCTTGGTGGTGGCGTACAAGATATCGATGATTTTTTGTTGTTCTACAAACTTTGCTCGGTACAAGTCTTTCACTATAGCCGGAGCCTGGCTGCGGTCAACTTGCGTGCACATCTCAGCCAGCTCCGTTTGCTGCACCTCTAGACTGAGCTGCTTTGCCTCGGGGTATTCAAGGTCTAGTTCCCCGGTGTTATAAAATCTCTGTTTCTGAGCCCGTTGGTTAAACGGAGCCAGATAGTGATACTCTTCATGTACAAGTTTGCGTAGAATTGGCAAGAACTCCTGGTCAATCTTCTTTTGTTGTGAAAAGGGAGTAGACATAGTGAAGCGCTAAGAGCACATTTCTTGGAAATAGTCAGCCGTGAGACCCATTACGTCTACACCCGCCGCTGCCTGGTCTGGCGGCCCCCAACCTGGATTTAGGTTAATCTCCGTAAAGTAAAATATGTCCGTGTTTTTATCAAGCATAAAGTCAGCGACAAATATTTCGAAGCCAAAAGCAGCGAAGGTTCGTGCAGCAAGCTTTGAGAGTTCGGCTGTGTACCGGGGGTCAGCTAGGAGCATTCCACCCCCTACCGCTTCATTGCTTCGAAAATCATTCTCGGGAGGTGTTTTTCTCCAGCAGCATACCGCTTTTCCGGCAATAATGTACACCCGGTGCTCAAAATCATGAGGAATGAACTCCTGATAAAAGAGTTCTGTGTCTTGATATTTTGCTTGTGTGTTGGCAAGCTCGTTAAGACTGCGTACCATATGTACCCCGTCCCCACTAGTTCCAAATGCCGTTTTTGATATAAAAGGAGAGCCGAGTTGAGTACTGATAGAAGTAAAATCTTCACCGGTTTGATTGTAGATTGATTTTGGGACGGTAAGATTAAATTTTTCCGCTTGCTGATTTTCGTAAATTTTTGAGTGAGCAAGCGGGTGTTCCGTGAAATGTAAATTTACCGTGTTTACTGAGTGTTCTGTAAATAGGTTTTCTAATTGAATAACTTTTTCAGGGTCAGCACTTGGATCAAGTCCTGATCGGTAGTATACGATGTCGTACTCAGTGAGTGCTTGGATTTCTGGCTGATCTATAAATCCCTCTTTAGAAAGAATCGACAAATCAATAATATCGACCGTGTGGCCTCGTTCTCTCAAGAGAGGCATCAAGTGGTTGGTGATTGTAGCGCTGTCTTGCTGAGCAAAGATGGCAATTTTTAGCAATTTCATGTTCGGGTACTTTAGCACAATTCTAAGCATGTCCACTAGGCGAGATATCTCCTTGGATGAGCGCTTCACCGCGTAGCCTGATAGAATATGGCTATGCAATCAAACAGAGTCGTGTGGATGTGTGCTGGTTTAGGGGGTTTCCTTGGAGGATATATACCTCTGTTGTGGGGTGCAGTGTATTTCTCGTTTGTCTCAATCTTGCTTAATGCCGTGGGAGCGATATTCGGTATTTGGGTTGGATTTAAACTTACTCATTATTAATTAGTTATACAAAAGGCGGTGGTATCTATTAGTGACCTAAGCGCGTATACTGCCGGAGTCCTTTAGTAGCTAACATATATATACTATGACAGAAGAAAACACAGAAGACATAAACGTAGCTACACCAGCTGCTACTGACGATGTAGCGGCAGAAGAAACTACCGATACTCCAGAAGCAGAGGGCACTGAAGAAGAAACAGAAGAAGAAACGCCAGAAGCAGTAGCGTAGTAAAAAACATCCCTCGGGATGTTTTTTGGTATACTCAGCAAAATGAAAAAAACGTATTTCAGTTTTTCGGGACAGGGAGTAGATGTGGCGAGTCAACGGACAGATGATTTGGACAAGGTTTGTCTGGAGCATATTGCAGCCAAAACCTGTGTCCGGGTACTAGATTTGGGGGCAGGAGCCGGGGGTCAATCAGTGCGGATGGTGGAAGCTGGAGCGGCAGTAATTGCGGTTGATAGCCATGATTTTGACAGCATCTTTATTAAACTTCGAACCGACCAGGGTATCGCTGATACGCAGTTGCAGTTTGTTCGGTCAGACATCTCAGCTTTTCTTACTCGATGGCCAACGAACAAAGTCACTGATGTGTTTATCCAAAGGACTATCCACTACCTGCCATACGAAGCAGCGCAGCAGGTGCTGAGCTTTTTATATAAAAATGTAGAGGATAAGCTGTTTATTTCAGTGACTGGCATACACTCCGCCGTGGGTGTTGCGTACAGGGGCAGAGCCGTGGTGCTGAAAGATAGATTTTTTCCGCTGGCGCCAGAGCAGGCGAGCATGTTCTCGATCTTTCAGCCAGTGTGTTTATATACCAAAGAAGAATTTATAGCTTTACTGGAAATAAGCGGTTGGAAAGTAGAGCGCTGTTGGGAGTCAGCTTTCGGGAATATAAAAGCCGTCTGTGCGCACTGACAATCGTTTGACGGCGGTTAAACGAGACAGTACGCTAGTAAATATGAATAAAGACACCCAAGCGCAGAGCCGTAATCACTATCCGGTAGTGGTTATTGGTGGTGGTCCAGCCGGGATGATGGCCGCCGCAGTCGCTGCACAGTCTGGGGTATCGGTGTTACTGCTGGAGAAAAATCCTAACCTGGGTAAGAAGTTGCTAATAACTGGTGGCGGTCGCTGCAATGTGACGAACAATAAACCAGTGGTTCGCGAAATGCTGAGTCAATACAGGTCCGAAGGGAAGTTCTTGTTCTCAACCTTTATGCAGCACGGAGTAAAAGAGTCTATCAACTGGTTTGAAGAGAGAAGCATACCACTCAAGGAAGAAAATGAAGGACGCTTATTTCCGATGACTGAAAGTGCTCAGACTATTCGCGATGTGTTAGCTCTGGAACTAGAAAAACAACACGTCACTATCAAGACAGACGCCCAGGTAGCTGCCATAGGACACGAGAATAGTGCGTTTTTGATTCAGTTGAAAGATGGCCAAATCCTGACAGCTGACGCCTGTGTGGTAGCAACTGGAGGCTCAGCCCGACCAGAGACCGGTTCGACGGGAGAAGGTTTTCAGTGGTTGGGCAACTTAGGACACACTATTGTGGAAAATAGTTTTGCCTTGGTACCGCTCACCCTTAAGACTAGCTGGAGTAAAAAACTCAGCGGCATCACTTTGCCTGAATGTAAAATTACTCTTCTGTCTGATGGTCAAAAACACAGCGCAGTAAAGGGTAAAATTCTCTTTACTCACGTAGGTGTAACTGGTCCGACGATTCTGAATATGAGCAAAACTGTCGGGGAGTTGCTCTCCTACGGATCGGTCACGCTGCTTATAGATTTGTTCCCTGGCGTTGATTCTGCCGAAATGAACACCCTGGTTCACAACGTACTACAGAAAAATAACAACAAGAAAGTTCGTAACGCTCTAGCTGAGTTATTGCCAACTGCGGTAAGTAAAGAACTGCTTATTTTGTGTGACATCGATGGCGAGACACAGTGCAATAGTGTTACTAAGACGCAGCGGGTACGCCTAATTGCCTTACTTAAAGCAGTTCCGCTGGAAGTGAGTGGTTTGCTTGGAAAAGACAAAGCTGTGGTGTCCTCTGGCGGAGTAGCTTTGCAGGAAGTGGATTTTAAAACGATGGAATCGAAAGTGGTGCCAAACCTCTACTTAGTAGGGGATGTGCTAAATGTGAATCGACCGTCAGGTGGCTATAGTCTCCAGTTGTGTTGGAGTACGGGTGCGGTTGCCGGAACTGCAGCAGCTAAGCACTGTCACAAAAAGAGCTAGACGTGTAAATATTACAGATTGTGTATAAGCTCCTGTCAATGGTTATGTAGCCTATATAATAAGGTATATGAACATTAAACGGTCTTTAGAACGCATTGGTTATCAGCCTAACGAGATATTGGTCTATCTCGCGATTTTGAAAGCTGGCGAACTTACCGTAGCTGGAGTTGCTCAAAACACGAAAGTTCCTCGCTCATCAGTACAAATTATCATTGAGCACTTGCACGCTCGGGGAATTCTAGGAAAACTGGTAAAGCGGGGCCAAACAATCTGGGTTTCGGAAAACCCCGAGCGGCTACTGTCCGACTTAGAGGTCAAAGGAGAAACGCTTCGGACCATACTCCCACAGCTCAAAGCATTGCGCAATCGTAAAATAGCCCCGCCGACCATCAGACACTTCACTGGCAAAGCTAGTATTGAAGCGTTGCTCAGTGAGGTAATTACTTCACATTATCCCGTGTGCTTTATGGGCTCTATACCAGCGATGTTCAACTATCTCGGACAAACCATCACCCGTGATTTTTTCGAAGTTTTGTTTCAACAAGGGGTTTCGGTAAAAATCATCACCGAGCATTCACCTGAAATAGAGATTATTCAAAAAGATATGATTTCGGCTAAGCACTCCATTCACTATTATAATGACGACCGGTACAAACAGACAGCCTATATTTTGTTTAATGATCGGGTGGCAGTCATTTTACTTAATGAAACAGAATTGATGGGTACTTTGTACAGAGATGTTGGCGTGAGTCAGTCCATGGGATTACTTTTTGAAACTCTCTGGGAAAAATCAGCTGCCTGACAACAATTTTGGTGTCAAGAAAGCTGTATTTGATACAGTTATATAAGCGTATTTTACGGGTATTATTTTCAAACCATTTTTTTATTGCCTAATATTTGGAAAATAGCCATTATAGGTGAACGTAGAGCCAGCCAACACCCGTAATCATTACTAGCAAAAGAAGCGTGTTGGTTAAAGATGGTCTAATAACTGCTTATCAAAACTGAACAAGAACTCGAAATTAAAAAGTTTCAAGCAAGTTTTAGACCCTATTTGTACAAAAAACAAACTTAAAAGTTAATGATAAAACCCAATGTCTCCCCCTTCTTAATTAAACACGCGTGCTTATGTATGGGCAGATACTGATAGGTAAGCAAAATAACCAACTAACATATGTTCTTCAATCGATATGACGCTGGCCACCAGTTGTCTCAAAAACTACGAAAGTATTCTAAAACTGAAGCTGTGGTATACGCTATCCCGCCAGGGGGAGTGTTGACAGGCTTTGTTGTGGCGAAAGACCTACAATTACCGCTAGAATTAATAATCTCTCATCGCGTTCCACACCCACTAAACCAGCAAGCTTCCGCTTGCGTGGTGACAGAACAAGGGGAGCGGGTGTGCGATGAAATCGGGGTATGCGGTGTGGATTCGAAATGGATTGAATATACTGCTTCGATTGAGCACGGAAACATCTTGCGCGAACGTTTGAACTACATGAAAGACAATCAAGTAGTGTCAACCTGCGGAAAAATAGCCATTATTATAGATGATGGAATTGTCAGTGGGCTTACTTTGCGCGCAGCTATTTCGACTATTAGACATCAGAACCCAAAAAAAATCATTGTTGCATCTACCATTACGTCACATCGAGTTGCTAGTGAATTACGGAGTTTGGCTGATGAAGTGGTGTTGCTCAAGGAGAGCAACTTGCCCGTCCGACCAGTGAATTCGTACTACGCAAATTTTCCGACTGTTTACACTAGAGATGTTCGTCAGTGTCTTGAAAGATCTAAAGTGTCTAGAAATAAAGCACTGCTTGCTGATTATCAGGCTAATCTGCTTGCTATATGACTACAAAAATCTTTGGTGGGCAGTCGCACAACCACCCATTACAAAATCCAATTTTGGTCAAGCGTTTACAACTTGAGCAGTACCCTAAAAAAATCTGTATCTGCCCCCGGTGTAACGAAGTCAATTATAAAGGGATGTGGTACTTACCCGACTCAAGTATTGCTGATTTGATAGATAGGAAAAAAGATGACATGGACGTCCGACACTGCCCGGCGTGCAGCTTGAGAAAGGCCGGAATATTTGATGGAGAGCTAAATATACTTCAAGTGCCAAAGCATCTCAGGGAGCGGGTAGAACACGTAGTGCTGCAAGAGGCAGCCGCCCTCACGGCAGAAAACCCCCAACATCGTCTCTTAAGTCTTTGGGACTATACCGACAGCTATCGATTGACTGCTACCACCGGACCGATGGTACGCCGTATCGGAGAGAAAATCAGATCCTCATTTTGGACCTGTGATGTTGAGTCAAAGTACTTTAGTAAACCGAAATTCCTGCAACAAGTAAACGCCACGTTTCAGACTGCTGAACACTTCTAAGGCACGGCGGAAAGTAGGCAAGTAGACACCCGTATCTAGGCTGCGGAAATAGACAGGAAATGCTACACTTTTCCCATTGATATGCTACAGACACTTAAAACTGAAATTACCAACCTAGCTGCCGCGTGGTTAATAGAAAAGGGGATTGAGAAACCGGTGGTTGTGCTGGAGCGTACAGCTGAGACAAAATTTGGAGAGTATTCTTTAAATGTCGCTATGCGCTACGCCAAAGAACTTAAGTTGGCGCCGCTGACTATTGCAAAAGAAGTGGCTGACCAGGTACGAGCTGCCGGTCTGACTGAGATAGAACGGGTAGAATTCGTGCCGCCAGGCTTTATCAATATCTATTTCAGTGAGCAAGTGTTCATCAAGCACGTAGAAACCATCTTGGCTAGAGGAGCTGATTTCGGGCAGATTGGTTTGCATCACGGCGAAAAGTGGGTGATTGAGCATACGTCTCCCAACCCAAACAAAGCTATGCACTTGGGACACTTACGAAACAATTTAGTCGGGATGGGCCTGGTGCGCCTACTGAATTTCTCCGGGGCAGAAGTAGTGTCTGACTGTGTATATAACGACCGCGGAATCGCCATTGCCAAAGTGATGTCTGGGTTTTTGGTGTGCATGGCAAAATCACCTCAGACTCCAGCCGATATAGCTCATTTTACCGCTCACCCCGAGGAATGGAATACCCCAGAAGAATTAGGCATAAAACCAGATATTTTTGTTACTCAGTGCTACGTTAGGGGTGAAGAATACTTTAAGAGTAGTCCTGAAGCAGAGCGAGTGACTCGGCAGTTGGTGGTTGATTGGGAGGCCAAGGATGAGATGGTGTGGCAATTGTGGCGACACGTACTGGACATTGCGTACCAAGGAGTTGATCGTACGTTAGATAGATTAGGAAGTCATTGGGACAAAATCTGGTACGAACATGAACATTACGAAAAGGGAAAGGACTACGTGCAAGCAGGTCTTGAGACGGGGGTGTTTGAAAAGACTGAGGATGGTGCGGTGATTACTACACTCGAAGCCCAGTATGGCATTCCTGACACAGTAGTCTTGAAGCGAGATGGTACTTCTTTATACATCACTCAGGACTTGGCTCTGACTGACTTGAAGAAAAAAACCTATGGCGCAGATAAGTTGGTGTGGGTAGTCGGTCCAGACCAATCTCTCGCCCTTAAGCAGTTGTTTGCTGTGTGTGAACAGCTTGGGACTGGGAAGGTGGAAGATTTCACTCATGTTACCTATGGCTACGTGGGACTCAAAGCCGCCGACGGTGGTTTCCAAAAAATGTCTTCACGAGCGGGCACTGTCGTTTTGATTGACGATGTGATTGACGGGGTAAAAGAAACTATTCTCAAGCGGTTTGTCGCTGACGGAAAAGAAGCGGATGAAGCAACGGCAGAAAAGCTAGCGCTCGGAGCGGTGAAGTTTGCGTTTTTGAAGTCTGACCGCACTCAGGACATGACGTTTGATGCTGAGCAGTCAGTGGATGTGCAGGGCGATTCTGGGATGTACGTGCTGTATACCTTTGTACGTACCCAGTCTATTTTGCGGAAAGCGGGAGAACGGTCTTTGACTGAATTCACGCCAACAGAAGCTGATGCTGAGCACTCTTTAGTCCGGAGTCTCTTGTATTTCCAAGACGTTATTAAAAAATCAGCCGATGATTTATCAGTGCATCATATCGCTCAATATCTGATTGAACTCAGTTCTGAGTTCAATAGTTGGTACGCTAAGGACATGGTGCTGGATGACTCAGTCTCTGAAGAGTACAAAATCGCTATTACTACCGCCGTTGGCGTCACTTTACAAAACGGACTTCGTATCTTAGGTATTGAAACAGTCGACAAAATGTAGTCAAATTTTGCTATAATTATCATATGAAAGAAGGAAGAGTTATTGAAGTCCACCGCACGAACTTCATCGTAAAATCAAATGACGGAGAATATACCGCTAGTGTACGGGGCTCTTTTCATGAGGAAGGTGAATTCCCTAAAGTAGGTGACTACGTATCTTATGAACTACTTGAAGACGGTCAGGCGGTGATTGAAATGGTGCGTCCCCGCACGAGTCTTATTAAACGGAAGTCTGTCTCGACCGATGAGGAACAGATTATGGTGACCAACGTGAATTTGTTGTTTATCGTTATGGGGTTAGACGGAGATTATAATATCAGCCGACTCGAGCGGTACTTACTGCTAGCGAAGCAAAGTGAGATTCCGGCGGTGATAGTTCTAAACAAAGTAGATGTCACTAATCGCTTAGAAGAACAGCTACAGGAAGTCGAAGCGGCCGCTGGGACGACCAGAGTGATTCCTGTTTCGGCCCTATCGGGAGAAGGAATGATTGCCATCAAGGAGTGCTTTACTCAGGAGACAACTGCCGTATTGTTGGGTTCTTCTGGGGCGGGAAAATCTACTATGACTAATTGGCTGCTGGGAGAAGACGCGCAGGAAGTGAAAGAAATCCGTAGCGACGATAGTAGAGGTCGGCATACCACAACCTCGCGACAATTGTTTGAGCTCCCGTTTGGTGGATTTCTGATTGATACACCAGGCATGAGAGAGTTGGGTGTGTTGGAGAATGAGAACAACGCAGAAGTAGAAGTCTTTCAAAAACTGGAGGAGTTGGCAGCTCAGTGCGCTTTCGCCAATTGTGATCATGATAAAAGCGCAGGTTGTGCTGTCCTGGAAGCCCTAGAAACGGGCGAGCTAAGCACTCGTGAGTTTAGAAATTATCAAAAGATTGTCCGAGAACGGGAGTTCGCCACGAACAAAGATGCCACAAACGCTGCGCGGCACTCTGCCCAGAACCAAAAGCGGGAACACCAAAAAAATGAAGCAGCGCGTCGAGCTCGGTTGAGTCGAGGATAGTAGTTCTCGGAGAGCCCTTAATTTTCACGCTCGAACGTGTATACTTAGGAAAATATTTTAATCAATCAATAGTAATATCTTATATGCAAGAAGAACAAGTAAACGCATCAACAAGTTCAGTACCTACAGAAGCTTCTCTGGCGACTGTCGCTCCCAAAAGCACACTAATTAAGGACCTGATGATTCCGGTATCAATTGTACTGGCCGGTTTTCTTGTTGGTGTCGGACTCTATTTCAGCAATGGAGACGGTGGAAGCAATGTGGCAGGAGCTCCGTTTGCTCCAGAGCAGGTCGCCCAAGCAGACAGTACTGACAAAGTGATACCTATCTCAGCCGAAGATGATTACTTTAAAGGAAATATTGACGCTCCGATTCAAATCATCGAATTTTCAGATTACGATTGTCCGTTTTGTAGTCGATTTCATGACACGATGAACAACGTGATGGAGAAATATCCCGATGACGTAGTGTGGGCCTACCGACATTTTCCGATTGAACAGTTGCACCCTCAGGCAACAGCCGTAGCCATTGCAGCCGAGTGTGTTGGTGAGCTTGCTGGGAACGAAGGATTCTGGTCATTTAGCGATGCCTACCTCACAGCCCGAGGCTCAGGAGATCAGACCGCTCATGACGTACTCATCCCACGATTGGCTCTAGAAGCTGGGGTAACGCAAGGAGCTTTCACTACGTGTTTTGAAAGTGGAGACATGACAGATCGGATACAAGCAGATGTGACGAATGCTGGTGAGACAGGAGGTGGCGGTACACCATGGAGTATCCTGATTGGACCGTCAGGAAAGACCTATCCAATCAACGGTGCTCTTCCTCAAAGCGCAATTGAGCAGCTCATAAGTGTAGCCAAAGCAGAAGCATAAAATTTGGCATGTTGCTCAGTGTCCTAGGAAGAGTGTTTTCTCAGGTACGATATATTCAAATAGCCCTACAGGTAGCCGCGCTGGCCTTAAGTGTGGCTATTTTGTTGCCCAACGTAGCTGTGATTTTGCAGGTGCTGCAATCGGGAAGTATCAACCTGGGAGCCAAGTTGAGTTTTTTGGGGAGCATGTATGGCGCATTCTTTACGAATTTCACGCTTTTTTCCGCCTTCTACACACTTACAATCGCATCCTTGTTTGGTATGAATAGTGCATTGCTCGTTTATTACGTACGACGCCGGCAGGCTGTCGTTTCAAATACTGGCGGTCACACAGCAGGTGTTTTGGGGGTTGTGAGCGGTATTTTCGGAGTCGGGTGTGCTGCGTGTGGGTCAGTTATAATCTCTAGTGTGTTGGTGTTGGTTGGTGCCGGAGGCTTGCTTACGGTATTGCCTTTTCAGGGGGCAGAATTCGGAGTGCTGGGAGTTATTTTTCTCTTGCTCTCAATCTATCAGTTGAGCAAGAGAATACATGACCCGTTGGTGTGTCCGAGCTAATTACCGACCTCGTCCGTAGACTTGCTTCAATTTAGACACGTGCTCTTCATAATCTACCGAACAGTAGTAGTCAGCGCTCGGTCCATGGAAATAATACAAACAATCTGTTTGAATAGGGTTTAAAGCGGCTAATATTGCCTCAGCAGAAGGGTTCGCAATAGGGGTTGGCGGCAGACCTTTATTTTGGTATGAATTAAAATCCGAATCGATAAATTTATCCGCCGGTCTTACTGCTGGCCACCACTCTTTTACTCCTGGATCGCTCCCTTTGACGTACTGAAGAGTAGCGTCAAGCTGTAGAGGCATGTCGATAAATAATCGATTCCAAATGACTCCTGCTACTTCTCGCTTGTTTTGAAAATCACTAGCTTCACGTTCCAGGAGTGAGGCGATAGTCAGCGCATCTTCCAGAGGAACTTGATCCGATACGGTTTTTGGGTACCGGTGAATCACTTCATCGGTGAATCTGGTGGAAATCAATGACGCGACGTCCATTGGACTGGCCGAGCGGTGGGTTACATATTGGCCGGGGAAATACTTACCGTCTTCCAGTCTCGGTGACTGTGACTCAATTAATTCTTGAAATTCTACTCTTTGGGCTGAGTTCCAGCCAACGATGTCTCCAATGTGTCGCACCACCTCTTCTTTTCGTTCACCCGGCCAAATCACGACTATGCGGCTGACCGGAGAAGCCAGGTTCTGGTACCAGTTCTTACTGGATAGTACAGCAGCAAGTTTGCTCAGCAGCAGCTTTGGAGCTGTGTTCGTCTCGGCAAATGTTGTTTGATAAAATGCATCAAACGCGGGGTTTTCAAAAATCTCTTCAGTTTGAGTGTTTACACTGACCGGGAAAGGATACACTTGTGCGGCGGTAGTCGGCTCCAAAGAATTTTTAAATACTGAGCTTTTGTACTGCAATAATACACTCATGCCGCCGAGCACAAGCGCTATTGAAAACAATATTAGATAAGAAATCATTCGTGTTACTAGCGAGGGTTTTGCCATACCTTTAGTATCTCATATTTTATGCGGTCTGTGATTAAACCCGGCTGGATTTCGCGCTCTCCACTGAGGTATACTATCGTGTATACGATTAATATTTTGTTTGTATGAAATATCTGGTAGGACTCGGAGGCGCAACATTAATAGTCGTAATACTCGCTTACTTCTGGCTCTTTTCTGGGAGTGAATTACAGACAGCTCAAGAAGAAATGAATGAAGCTGTAGTGCAGCTTGAGGCTCAGTCAGGGGACAAAACTCCAGAGGCAGAGCTTAATGGATTTGGAACAATGAATGATTTGTTGGGCAAAGAAAGAGATTTGGAGTGCCAAATTACCACTATCGACAACTCAGTAGCGAGTGACGGAACGTTTTTTGTGGCCGACGAAAAAATTCGGGGTGACTTTATCACTGATTCTCCCGACCTGGAAGGTAGCTCGGTGTCCTCAATTATTATCGACGACGGCACAATGTACGTTTGGACTGAGATCATGGGCGAGTCATTTGGCGTAAAGTCTCAACTACAAACAACCTCTGAGATTGACATTCAGACCCAAGAGCCAGTCGGTCTCGATGAGCGAGTTAAGTACTCGTGTCAAAAGTGGAAACAAGTTGATCAAAGTATCTTCACTCCACCTGCCGATGTGCTGTTTCAAGATGTGTCGCAAGTTTTGCAAGGAGGAATGGAATACGGAACAGTCTACGAGGAAGGGGAGATGCCGTACTAGTCTAAGCAACGAGTCTAACTATAGACAAGGCAACAATAGTAGCGATGGTATACGCGGCCGCTAAGAGCACTGCACCGGCGGCCATGTCTTTACTATGTCCAATGTTTTCATTTAGTTCAGGGTGAATCCGATTGAGAGCTTCTTCAAGAGCAGAGTTTTGCAACTCAGTGATAAGGATAAGTGTCCAACACAGCCCAATAAAGAGCCATTCCCAAGCGGCAAGTGGGCTGAAAATCAGCCACGTAAGGAACAAAAAGAGCAGTCCTCCAAGCAGCTGACTCTGGAAGCTTTTGTCAGTTTTTACTACGTAGATTAAGCCTCGAACGGGGTGAGAAAGACGAGCAGTGACTTTTTTCATATGGAAGAAGTATATCAAACTCCTAGTAGTCTTTTTCGGCGTAGATAGAGATAGTGCGACGTTTTCGAGCTCTCCCTTTGAACGCGTGTTTGTGTGAGCGGTAAATTTTTCGCACAATGAATTTTTCTGACAGGAAATTGACCAGCTCTTCTTCACTGTATACGTACTCGGCCACACCCATAACCGGGTGAATATAACTACCTTCTTCAGGGCCAGGCTTCTCTTTGATTAGTCTGGCGGTGTGTAAATCCTTGTCTTTCAAGAACGTTTTCATGAAGAAATGACCACCGGGGATAAGAGCTCGATACAGCTCATCACGGAGTCGGGTACGCCCCTTTTTATCTAAAAAGTGTGATGTCATCATGTCCAGTACAAGTGATTGACTTTCGTCTTCTACCGGAATTGGGTCTGCTGCATTGCGCACTTCGTACTTGATAGCGAGTTCTTTAGAGGCAAGTTTGGCCTGAGCGATGGCGGCTGAAGAGATATCAAAGCCTACACCTTTCATATTGAATTCATTGGCTAGGTAGATAAGATTCCGTCCATTCCCACAGCCTGCATCTAGAACACTTGCTTGCTGCGCCAAGACATCACCTCGTTCACGACGAATCACCCAGCGGGTAAATTTCGCTAAATCCTCACTCTCTTTATCAGATAGTTTCAGGTGAGAAGGGTTCGTGTATTCCTGATCCCAAAAAGTTGGACCGTGAACCTTACGCTTTTTCTTTTGCACAAAATTTGGTTTCATCGGCATAGGCTTAGATTAGAACACAAATAGGCTATTAATTCAAAGAATTCTGGTCAAGGTAGGTGACAAGGAACGTGTTTGCAAACCATTTGAAGACTTCTACAATAACGACGTTCAGCACAATCCAGAATGCTACAAACGTTGCCCAAATGAATGGTAGATGGGTAGTCTCAAACATGCGCTGGAAGAACGGGGTGTAGACAGTAATAATCAACAGCACCATACCAACCCCGATACCAACCAGCAGAAGCTTGTTTTGGGTTAAAGAGTACTGGTAGATTGGTCGACTGAGATCCAGGAAAGAGAACGAAATAAAGAGAGTGTAAGAGCCGAAACAAGCAAATAAGATGGTTCGAGCCAGTTCCACACTCAGTCCAACGTTCAGTAGCAGCAGGTAGAGTCCGAGTAAAATTAGCGAGATGAAAATACCAATGGAAGTGGTTAAAAACAGCACTCGCTTATCGAACATTGTGCGACTGGCCGCATCGGTCTCGCGCATCTGCTGTCTGTCAAAGGCAAAAGCGATAGCCGGTAGACTGCCGGTGAAAAGATTAACCCAGATAATCTGCACAGCCGTCAACGGGAGAGTGACACCGGCAATGATTGCACCACCCACCAGTATCAACTCATCAAGGGCGTTGGACATCAGATAGACGAAGAGTTTCTTGATGTTAGACAAAATCTGCCGACCTTCTTCAATGGCAGCGACAATAGTTTGAAAATTGTTATCCATCAGTATTAAGTCAGCCACTCCCTTGGCCACATCGGTGCCAGAGCCGACTGCGATACCGATATTAGCAGCTTTGAGTGAAGGAGCATCGTTCACCCCATCTCCGGTCATCGCCACAATCTCACCCCGGGCTTGAAAGAGGCGAGTAATACGCAGTTTATCTTTGGGAGACACACGAGCGTAGATGTGGATTTTGTCCAGCAGCTTATTAAGCTCTTCGTCCGAGAGCTGCGACAGCTGTTGTCCCGTAAGCACGTTTGTTTCGGTAACCTTCCAGCCCAGGTCGTTTGCCACCGCAATAGCAGTCCCGGCGAGGTCGCCGGTGGCCATTACCACCCTGGTGCCGTAGGAGTTGATGAGTTCAAGTGCTTTGGGCACCTCAGCCCGAATCGGGTCAAAGAAGCTCAATGCTCCCAAGAAGGTAAGGTCCTTGACGTGTTCGGTAGTGATTGACTGCGGGTCAATATGAGGCGTCAATAAGCCTACGCCCAGGACTCTTCGCCCATAGCGACTGTGGGCGTTGATGGCTTTGATAAGCTTCGCTTTTTCTTCAGCTGAGACGTGAGAACGAGCAATCAATACTTCTGGTGCCCCGAGCACAACGTGAGGATCTTCAAATCGACTGAGGTGACTCGGGAGATATTCGACGGGGATTCGAGTGACTGAAAACTTGTTGATGGAGTTGAAGGGGATTCTAATCTGAATGTCACTGCGGTCAGCGGCTGATTGAATAATGCCGTATTTTGCGGCGGCGCGGACAATGTTTCCTTCTAAATCGTCGCCCCGAATGACCCATTTTTCTGGCTTATCTTCAGGATTTTCAACGATGACATCACACGCGCAGCGAGCGAGGGTGAGAAACTCTTTTTGCACCTGATTAAAATGTTCACTGCGGTCAGCCGGGGTAAAGTCAACGGCGGTGAGTTGAGCATACGTATCAATATCCTTGAGCTGCATGTCAGCCTGAGTCAGAGTGCCGGTTTTGTCGGTAATGATAATAGAGGTCGAACCGAGGGTTTCCGAAGCGGTAAGATTGCGAATGATGCCTTTGCGTTTGGCAATACGTTCGACCCCGACCGCCAAAATCGCCGTCAAACCAATCGGTAGTGCTTCTGGCACCGAGCCGACCAGGACAGCAATGGAGAGCAGTAGCATTTCGTAAATAGGAATATTGTTGAGAACTCCGATTACAAACACCCCAATCACCAAGATGGTAGTCACTACAATAATCACCCAAGTGAGTTTACCCATCGACTGCTGCAGAGGTGTCTTTTCCGATTCAGTTTCGTCCACCAAGCGAGCGAGCTTACCAATCTCGGTGTCAAAACCGGTGGCGGTTACAATGGCGTAGGCAGAGCCATTTATACAGACGGTCCCGGCGTGCACCAGGTTGGTTCGGTCAGCCAATTGGGTGGTTTCGCCCAAGGGCTCAGTCGTTTTTTCAACCGGAAGAGACTCACCAGTCAAAATGGCCTCATCGACCGTGAAATTCACCTCTTTGATTATCCGCGCGTCAGCTGTGATACGTGCTCCGCTCGTCAGGTGCAGAATATCTCCCGGAACAATATATTTGGGGTCAACCTCAATTTCTTGTCCGTTCCGGATAATTCTAGTGCGGTGAGTAATATATGAACGCAAGTCAGAGATTGCTTGTTCCGCCTTGTATTCTTGCGCAAAGCCCATGATAGCGTTCACGATCACGGCAAACGAGATAACAACAGTGTCTATCCATTCTTGAAGGGTCGCGGTCAGAACAGCGGCCACACATAAAATAATAATCAACGGGCTGACGAACTGATTGAGAAAGATGGCCAGGGGACTTTTGTTCTTGGTGGTTTCAAAAATGTTCGGTCCGTATTGTTTGAGTCGCAACTGAGCTTCATCATTTGTAAGTCCGGTGTCGCGAGAAGACTGCAGGGAACTAATAGAGTCTTCAGCCGTGTCTGACCACGGACTCGTGGGAAGGTGTTTCATCGGTTAAGTATAACAAACATTATTTTGTCTAGAGTTCAAACCTGTGGGTGTGGTACACTATTTTGTATGAAAAATCCATGGGTAATTATTGGTGTTATCACCATCGTACTGTTTGGCGGAGCGTTTTGGTTCTCCAGTACAGCAGCTGAAAAAAATAACGAAGGAGTGCTTATTCAAGAAAATGTCAAAGGAAGTGAGGACGCAGCAGTAACGCTCGTAGAGTATAGTGATTTGCAGTGTCCAGCCTGCGCTACCTTCGACCCGATTCTAGAAGATGTCTTGGCTGAATATGGTGATCAAATTCGGTTTCAGTACAAACATTTCCCCCTTCCAATCCACCCGTTTGCCCAACCAGCGGCAGTAGCATCTGAGGCAGCTGGTATGCAGGGTAAATTCTTCGAATATAAAGATATTCTCTTTACCAATCAACAAACCTGGGCTGCCGCAGCCACCCCAGCGGCACTCTTTATTGGCTACGCTGAAGAGTTAGAGTTGGATATCGATCAGTTTCGACGACATATGAACTCTTCTGAGTTACGCGGCAAAGTGCAAGCTGAAATGTCAGACGGACGAGCACTGGGAGTGTCCGGTACCCCGACCTTCTTTCTGAATGGAAAGAAGATGGAAATCCAAACTTTCCAAGATTTTGCTACCCAGATTGCGGTAGCGGTCGACCCCCAGGCAGCAGCAGCTGTGCAAGATTCCGACCCTGACGAATCTGTAGTAGGTGAGAGTGCTGGAGAGCCAGTACGCTTCGGCCTTTAAAAAGTAGCTTTTGTCTATTTGTATGACTACATCTCTAGATGAACGGTGGTTCGAATCCGTTCGTAATATCAGCAGTCTCGTTGATGAAGCCGAGTGGTTTCAAAGACACATTCGCGTGAGTGAGGAGGAAAGAGATATGTTTCTAGACAACGAGATTGAAAATCCTCGGTTTCTGTACACCAAAAGTCCGGCGTTTATGTCGAGTACAGACGCGATTCGCAAACTGCACACCGAAATTCAAGCCAACGAGAAAGATGCGGTAGTGCTTGACTTGTACACCCACAAATTAGCAAAGCTGGAACAAAGAAGCGATTTTTTGCAGGCTCTAATTGAGGGGAAAGATGCTGATTTTTACCAAGCGAGCGTAAAGCTCTACGGTAAACCAAAAAAGAAGTACTTCTCCTACGTGGCTAAACAAATCACCGCTTTATGTAAGAAAAATCAGGCCGTCGATCCGGTCGTAGCAAAGCGACTGCAGCGAGTAGTCTCAAAAATAGATCAGTCAAACATAGACATTAGTGCTGACATACTGCCTCCGGTGGTTGATACCGGCAAAGAAATCACTACTGTGGCTGAAGTGAAGGAAATCTTTCAGGCCGCGTTAGACAGACTGAATATTGAAAATTGGACGGTGCAGGTGGGTACCGGTTCAGCTCGAACGCGCTTTTCAGTGAGTCCATTTCGCCAGATAGTGAACATTCCCAGTCAGGCTCAGCTCGCGCTGCGACCCAAAAAACTGACTGATGTACACATAGAAGCCCTGGCTGAGCATGAGGTTGGGGTGCACGCCCGGCGGGCGTATGAGGGAGGGAAGAGCTCGTTAAAACTATTGCAGGTGGGTCTTGACTCCTATTTGCCCGGTGAAGAAGGTCTCGCCGGATACGTGCAGCAACAAATTGAAGGAGCTGATGAATTCTATGGCTTTGATAGGTATTTTGCCGCCTGTCTCGCCACCGGAATGGATGGGACCAAGCGAGATTTTCGAGCAGTATTCAGTATTATGACTGACTACTACACGCTTAAGTATGCTGCTGCAGAAAAAGTTGATGAGGCTCCGTTTCGAGCGGCGTGGGACGTGTGCGTGGGTATTTTTCGCGGCACTACGGGGCAGACTCCGGGCACCATCTGCACCAAAGACATTGTCTATATGGAAGGAAACATCAATATTTGGCACTTGATATCAGACCGTCCGCATATTTTTGAATCTTTGTTTATTGGTAAGTTCAATCCCTTGTTGTCTCGACACGTCAAGTCTCTACAGACTTTGGGAATCTTAAAAGAATGGTAGTATCACATTGTCTATACTAAAGCCTATTAACACTTATGAAATTATTTTACTCGTTTTTTCTGCTTCTGATTTTACTTGGACCGAGTGTTGGACAAGCACAGTCTCAAGAGAGAGCTGCCTTTCAATTTAAAAGCGACGACTCAGCAGCGACCGGTACGGCCACCACCACAGCTACTTCTACTGCAGACGTATCAGCTTCAGCCACCGCTGCGAGTATTATCAACCAGCGGCAGAGCATCGCTCCTAATAACGACCTGACCCAACCAGAAGAGTTGTCAGAAAAAACGGCCATTCTCTCCCTATTTGAGTCCCGGCCGGTCAATGAGCCAGGAATCTTTAATATTATGGCGTACTGGGTTCAGGAAGCGGTGCGGGTCGGAGTTCCCGCCAACACCATCTTTTTGATCTTGCTCACCCCCTTCTTGGCTTTCTTCGTCAGCTTTGTGCGGGTGGTGATTGGATTGCCGACATTGGACATGCTGGTGCCAATTGCGCTGGCGTTCGCGCTCGTGGCGGTCGGTATTACGGTGGGACTGTTAGTGCTCGCTGCGATTCTCATCGCTTCGTATCTCTCAAAAATCAGCCTCTCAAAAGTGCGCATCATGTTTTACCCAAAGCGCTCGCTATCTATGATATTCCTGGCGCTGGCAGTGTTCGCTGCTTTGACGCTCGGTGTGATGCTCGGGTTTGAACAGATTTTGAGCGTATCAATCTTCCCCATCCTGGTGTTGATGCTGTTAGGAGACATGATTGTGTCAGTTCAGCTGCACAAAAGCTCAGCCGAAACACTCGTTATCACTGGCACCACTATCTTTATTGGATTGGTCGGCTACTTTACTGCCACCAGTGATACGATTCAAAACGTGATAATTTTATATCCAGAAATTATCCTGTTGGTTATCCCGGCGAATATCATCGTCGGTCGATACTTTGGTCTGCGGGTACTGGAAGTGTTTCGGTTTAATAAGGTGGTAATTGACTAATTCATATGCCTGTAAGTAGTTCAATGTTGGGCATGAATGCCCGAAACTATCTGTATATTCGAAAGCTCAACCGGCGAAGGCAAAAGCTCGTGGCTGATGACAAGTTGCTTACCAAAAAACGACTACTCAAAGCTGACGTGCCGACAAACGCCATCTTAGCCACCTTTAACTCTCTGCAGGACGTTCGTGATTTTGACTGGACTTCGCTGCCAAAGGACTTTGCGGTCAAGCCCGCTCACGGATATGGCGGGAGGGGCATTGTGATCGTTCGTAAATGGGATGGTCAAAAGGGGGTTCGAGAGAAGGAGCGCCCGCTGACGGTTGAAGATATGGAGCGTATTGTGTTCGGGGCGCTCGATGGCGAGCACTCACTAAATAACCTGCCCGATTCGGTCTTTATCGAAGATCGCATCAAACCTCTGACGTTTTTCAAGAAATATACCTCCAAGGGGGTGCCGGATATTCGGGTTATTGTCTGTAGTGGTGTGCCGGTCATGGCCATGATGCGGTTGCCAACTATTTATTCTGACGGGAAAGCAAATTTGCACTTGGGAGCGCTAGGTGTCGGAATAGATATGCGTACGGGTATTACCACTTACGGTGTCGTGGGAACTCAACCAGTAATGTATATCCCTGGTACCAAGATAAAAGTCAGAGGCATACGAATTCCTGCCTGGGACAAAATTCTTGAGATATCAGTAAAATCTCAGCTGACTTCTCGATTGGGTTTTTGCGGAGTTGATATTGTAATTGATAACGACTTGGGACCACTTATCCTGGAGATTAATGCTCGTCCCGGTTTAGGTATCCAGATAGCCAACCAAGCATCGTTGCGAACTCGCTTAGAAAGAATCGCCGACTTAAAAGTCCAAACGGTCCAACGCGGGGTTGAGCTATCAAAAAAGTTGTTCGCTGAAGAATCACTGGAAACAGTTGACGAACAAACGGCTATCCTCGGAGTGATAGAAAAAGTCACAATTTATGGCAACGATAACAGAAAGAAAACCGTTCGAGCCAAGGTCGACACCGGCGCCTACCGGACTTCCATCGATAGTGATTTAGTAGAAGAGCTTGGTTTGGACCCGCACGGAACATTTGTCCGGGTTCGGTCAGGAAGTGGCCGACAAAAAAGACGTACCGTAAAGCTTCGATTCAAGTTACACGGGAAAGAAATGGAAACTATCGCTACGTATACTCCACGCGGACACTTACGATTTCCGGTCATCATTGGTCGTAAAGACATGAAGGGTTTTCTTGTCGACCCGACCAAAATCCCCGAAGGAGTGGTGGTGAAGTAGTGTATAGACGAGACTATTGAGTCTCGTGTTTGGTATGATACAGAAATGTTTCGCACCCGCGACTTTATTTTAGTACTGACCACAGTAGCTTTCTTAGTGTTGGCCATTGGGGCTACGGTGTTTACGCAATGGCAAACCGCGGCTGAGCAAAAGACGCAGCTGCAGCCAGCGGTTATTCAAGACGGTGAATACTCGGCTGTGACCTTTAATTCCCACGAATTCTCTCGCGCAGAGAAACTCCAAGAGATGCGGAAAAAAATTGCCGCCAGTAGTCAGTTGAGCATTACGGCTCCTAATCCAGTGGAGATGACTCAAGAGGCGACAACCAGTACTTCAACCGCTGCCTCCCAAGAGCTGGTAAGCGGCCTGCAGCTGTGTCCGGGGTATACTGCCTCGAATGTGAATTGGTCTCCGGTCGGTGCTCAAATAGAAGAGGCTGAAGGAGCGCGACTCGTCTACAAAACCAGAGAAGAGTCACCTGTGGTTATTCAGAATACCGGGGCGACCACCTCGCCAGCAATAATGCCGCCCCAACGAGTCGTCCTGGCACAGCTGCCGGTGCGCACAGTTCCCGCTGTCAATCCGGTTTGTATCCCGTTTGATGTGATTGGTATTGCTAATGACGGTTCTCTGATTCGTAACAATGAAGCCGGTGTATACGGGATATTCAACAGCTCCACCCTGGTTGGGTATGCTTTGGACGGCTTTCCTATCTACGGTTCTGCTGCGGAAGTTGGCGATACTTGTGGTGGAATAATGGCAGCAGAAGGGTACCGTTACCAGATTTCACTGCAACGAGAAACGATTATTAACTGTTATGCAGCCACTCCAATTCGCTTATAATGTATGTCTACTTTAATACTTGATATAGAAACGGTCGGTTTTGATACCGCAAATACTGATTCACTGTCGCCTTACAAGGGACAGATTGTGTCGATGGCTTTGTACGACACCACGCGAGACTTGGGAGTTGTATATTATGTGTCGGGCAAAGCTGATGAGCAGTTTTCTGACGATTCTTTTGTATATAAATCACGCACTGAAAAACAACTCCTGGAAGACTTCTGGGAGAGTGCCACTGAGTACTCAGTGTTCGTGAGCTTTAATGGTCGCGCCTTTGATATGCCTTTTATACACATTCGGTCGATTGCGCTGGGAGTCAAGCCGACGGTTGAGATTGCTCGTTCCCGCTATGTGGGTAGACAGGTCGCTCCGTATCACGTAGATATTTTTGATGAGTTTTCTTTCCACGGCGTAGTTAACAAAAAGCCCTCTTTGTCGTCACTGTGCGATGCGTTTGGAGTGCAGAATCCAAAACTCTTTATGAGTGGTGAAGACATCACTGAATTTTTCCTCGCCAAGAAGATAGACGAAATCGCAAAATACAACGGTCAGGACGTGAAAGCTATCACCGCCCTTTACGACAGATGGCTGACATACCTCGCACCCAAGAGTTTTATTAATGCCCTAGAACTGAGCTAGTGGACTGTTCAGGTTTATAGATAACGGTTATTTTCTCGTATGCTACACTATTTTAATGAAAAAGTTTCCGGAGGGGTTTTACTGGGGTGCTGCGACCGCTTCCTACCAAGTAGAGGGTGGTATTGAAAACACGGACTGGGCCAAGGCGGCGCGAGACGGACGAGTGCCGCCATGTGGTCCAGCCTGTGAGCATTATTCCCGCTATGAAGCGGATTTTGACTTAGCAAAAGAACTTGGCCATACCGCCCATCGGTTTTCAGTCGAGTGGTCACGGATTGAGCCAGAAGCAGGAACCTTTGACCCCGAGGCGATTGCGCATTATCGGTCTGTTCTGGAAGCTCTTAAAGCCAGAAATATCATCCCGTTCATTACTATTTGGCACTTCACTCTCCCTTCGTGGTTTAGTGAAAGTGGAGGATTTGAGCGCACGGATTCACCGGATATTTTTGCTCGCTACGCGGCTTTTGTGGTCGCGCAACTGGGAGATTTGTGTGCCCATTTTTCTACCATGAATGAGCCCAATGTGTTTGGAAGTAACGGGTGGTTGCGGGGCAGCTGGCCACCATTTAAACGATTTGCCGTGACTGACTTGGTCTCTATCACCAACTCAGGCAGAACGCACGAGTCTAAAGCCGAGAAAGGTCTCAAGCCCTTATTTACCTATTTTAAAGTGATGAAGAACCTGGCTGGGGCACACAATGCTGCTTATGCGGCAATTAAACAGATTGCTCCCCAGACACAAGTTAGTGTGGTCAAACACGTGATTGTCTTTGCCGCCAACTGGAATCCACTGAATAAAATCAAAGCGGTAATTGCAAACTACGTGTGGACGACAATTTTCATGAATCGAGTAAAAAACCACACTGACTCTATCGGGTTAAACTATTATTTCTACACTCAGTTTGGAGACAACCGAAACTGGAAGAAGACCGACATGGATTGGAATTTTGCGCCGGATCATATTTACGATGCTTTGATGAGGCTGGCAAAATACCAAAAGCCACTATTTGTCTCAGAAGCTGGTTTAGCTGATCATGATGATTCCGATCGGGCGGAGTATATTACCAGGCAAGTAGCTGGCACCTGGCGTGCGATTCAAGACGGAGCTGATGTGCGCGGTCATTTGTATTGGTCGCTGATGGATAACTACGAATGGGCACTGGGGTTTGAAAAACAATTTGGCCTGATCAAAATAAACTACCAGACCCAGGAGAGAATTATCCGTCCGTCCGCCTACGTGTATAAAGAAATCATTGCCAACAATGGCATAGTAGAATAAAGCTATGAGTTGGATTCTTCTCGCCGCCGCCGGCCAATTCTTGAACGCCATCGTGGCGATTTTTGATAAGTACATTGTTTCGGACGAAAGCATATTGCCGCGACCGTTTGTGTACGCGTTTTATTCGTGTCTGGTGACCGGCGCTTGGGTGCTAGTCTTTTTTATCGGATTGATCCCGGGGTTAGGAGCTCTGGGGGTACCTTCTTTTGAGAACGTGCAAACACCGACCATTCACGTGGTCGCTATGTCATTCTTGGCCGCCTACACGTTCTTTATTGCTTTGGTTTCAATGTTCGATGCGCTGAAACGAGCCGATGCGTCCAACACCCTGCCTATCATCGGGTCTGTTTCAGCCCTGTCTTCTTTTGGGTTGAGCTATGTGTTCTTGGGAGCGCAGCTACAAGAGAATTTCATCATCGGGGTAATTCTTCTTTCGGTCGGGACATTACTGGTGGCTCAGACGTTGCCGAAAAAAACGGTCATCGTCAACGTTTTTCACAGCGGGTTATTTTTTGCTCTTCACTACATCACGATGAAAGCGTTGTTTATTGAGACTGGCTTTGATGATGGCTTCTTTTGGTCCCGGATTGGGTTCGTGGTGTTTACGCTATCGTTATTATTAGTGCCTGCGTATTACCAGAAAATTCGCGAACAAACCGCCCAAACCAGTAAAAAAGCCGGAGGAATCGTGCTGCTAGCCAAAGTTTTTGCCGGCGTGGCAGCTTTCATGCTTTTAAAGGCGACTGACTTGGGAGATGTGTCAGTGGTACAGGCATTAGGTGGTTTGCAGTACGTATTTATCATCATTGCTACCGTGCTGTTCGCCCGTTGGTTGCCGGAAGCGGCGACTGACAAAGATACTCGTCCTCAGGTATTCTTTCGAAAAATATTATACGTATTGGTGATTCTGGTCGGATTCTTTGCTCTTTTCGCATGATACAATTTTAATATATATTTATGTTGAAGAAGCTTTTATATATTTTCATCGGTCTCCTAACGGTCAGCCTATTCACGGTAATTCTTTTTGCCCAGAAAGAAAAGCCCGAGGAGATACAGTACGGTATGTCATTCAACACCATGTACGCGCGAGAACTGGGCTTAGACTGGAAGGAAACCTACGACGCGATTGTTGATGACTTAGGAGTACGCAAGTTACGCTTAGCCGCTCACTGGCCGATGGTCGAGCCAGCCCGAAATATTTATAACTTTGAAGAACTCGATTACCAGATTAACAAAGCTGAAGCCGTTGGAGCGGAAGTGATTCTGGCGGTCGGAAGAAGGTTGCCGCGCTGGCCTGAATGCCACGTGCCCAGCTGGGTGAAAGATTTGCCGCAAGCGCAACAAGACGCCGCGCAGCTACAGATGGTAGAGCAAGTGGTGGAGCGTTATAAAAACCGCCCAGCCGTGGTGACCTGGCAGGTAGAAAATGAGCCGTTTCTAGAAGTGTTCGCTTTCGAGCATTGTGGCGAGCACGATGTGGCGCTGCTGGAAAAAGAGATAGCTTTAGTAAAAAAACTTGACCCGAGTCGACCCATCTTAGTGACTGATAGTGGCAATCTGGGTACTTGGCGGGGTGCCTATTCGCGAGGCGATATGTTTGGTACGAGTGTGTATGTACATTTCTGGAATCCGGAGTTAGGCCAATTTAGAACCGTCCTGCCACCTTGGGTCTATCGAGTGAAAGACAATCTGATGGGGGTGCTTTATGGCGATAAGCCGACTATACTCATTGAGTTGTCAGCCGAACCCTGGCTGCTCGAACCGATTGTACAAGTCCCTCTGGATATTCAGTTCACGCGTATGAACTTAGAAAAGTTTGAGGATATTTTGGAATATGCCGAAAAGACCCACTTTGAAGAGCAATATCTCTGGGGTGCAGAATGGTGGTATTGGCTCAAGCTCCAAGATAAGCCAGAGATGTGGAACCGGGGTCAGAAGCTCTTCGTGAAAGAGGAGTAGGGCTTGTTCGTAGTAAGTACTATCTATGTCTGAGCACACACCAGTCGCCAAAATCGTCATTCTCAGTAGCCTGCTCACTGTCTTGCTGCTTGGTGCGGCGGGCTACGCTTTGCGCGGCCCGTTGTCTTCGTACGTGCTCGCGACTCTGCCGGCACCAATCAATACTCCAGGCACTCGAGTCGAACTTTCGGTAGAAGAAACCGTGGTACAGAGTATCCAAAGAGTGAATCCCGCCGTGGTGTCAGTCTTGGTAACAAAAGACGTGCCCGTATACGAGCGGTATTATGAATCGTTTAACCCCTTTGGACGCTATGGCGGATTTTCGGTACCGCGGATTCGAGAGAACGGCACGCAAGAGCGGGAGGTCGGCGGCGGCTCCGGATTTATTGTGAGTAATGACGGCATGATAGTGACCAATCGTCATGTGGTGAGCGACTTGGAGGCTCGATACTCGGTGCTGCTCAATGATGGAACGGCGTATGATGTAGATGTTTTAGCACGGGATACACAGCTAGATGTCGCCATCCTCAAAATCAGTGAACCACTGGAAAAATCAGTCTCCTTTGTTTCTTTTGGCGATTCGGATTCATTGCGCCTGGGAGAGACCGTTATCGCCATTGGCAATGCTCTGGCCGAGTTTAGAAATTCAGTTTCTGTGGGGGTGGTGTCAGGACTGGCTCGCTCTATTGTGGCTAGTGACGGCAGGGGTGGCAGTGAACAGCTTGACCAAGTAATCCAGACAGATGCGGCTATTAATCCTGGGAATTCTGGGGGTCCATTGCTCAATATCGACGGGGAAGTGATTGGGGTAAACGTGGCTGTCTCACGCGGAGCTGACAATATCGGTTTTGCTCTACCAGCCTCGGTAGTGAAACAAGTGGTAGACTCAGTGCGTGAATACGGCGAAATAGTGCGACCGTACCTTGGTGTGCGCTACGTCATGCTCAACGAACAGATTGCTGAGGCGAATAACCTTGAGTACACCTACGGTGCTCTAGTGCTCGCCGGCAACGCGGCGAACGAAATAGCGGTTATGCCCGGTTCTCCCGCCGCCAAAGCAGATATCGCTGAGAACACTATCATCCTCTCAATCGATGGGACAGTGCTGAGCAGTATTGATTTGGCCACAGTATTACGAGGGAAAAAAGTGGGGGATGAAATAGTATTGGTTGTCGCGCAAGACGGTGAAGAGAGAACGGTCAGAACGACACTCGAAAGATTCACTGACTAGCTGGTTTGTAAATCCGTTGATTACAGAGCAGTAGCAGCCTTGAGCCTGCTACACTATAGAAGAAGCAGAAAAAATCATATGAGTTTTTTAAAATTTGCGTTCTCATTCCTGTACCAACGCAACTGGCATACTGGAAAAAAAGAATTATCCCGTCCTCGCGTAGCAATATTTTGCGGAGGACTATTTCTCATCTTGCTCGCCCTGACCATTATTAGCTTTTTACAAGCCCCACTTGAGTATTCGAGGGTGTGAAAAAGTATCTGATTATTTCGGCAGTCCTGTTTGGCTGCGCTGCGCTGGCCTCAGTATTCACTTATCTGTATATTTTTAATTTACACACCGCGACCGCAGGGTAAAAGGCCTTTGCACCAAAGTCTAAAGTCGTATAATATAAATCTCAATTCCTATATATGTCTGTATTTGCCAGATTCCGAGCCGTCCCCGATAAAGACAAGGCGTCCCTGATTCGAAAACTAGTCGAAAACGGTACTCCTGACTTTGATTATTTTTATTTAATCGGACTGTCCACCTTGATGGCCACGTTAGGTTTGTTGCTTGATAGTAGTTCAATTGTAATCGGTAGTATGCTTATTGCTCCCCTGATGTACCCGATTTTAGGTGTTTCACTGGGTCTGGTAATGATGCATACCGACATCAACCTATTGTCCCGAGCACTCACTACGCTCTCAAAATCACTCGCTGTCGGACTGGGGTTATCAGTTTTGGCAGCGTTTTTCTTTGGTGACGCCACCATGTATCAAACCGCCGAAGTGATGGCCCGTACAGTCCCGAGTCACTTACACCTCTTGGTTGCGATAGCGGCGGGAGCGGCGGTGTCGTACATGCTCGCTCGTCCAGAGTGGGGAGATGCGTTGCCGGGAGTGGCGATTGCGGTTGCGCTTATTCCACCGCTGGCTACAATGGGGATCGGTGTCGCGTATTGGGATGTATTGATAATAAAAGGTGCGGCATTGATTTTGTTTTTGAACTTGATTGGGATTATCGCCGTGGCAGTGGTCATTTTCTTATTGATGAATTTATCGGAAAAAGAAAATATTGCCAAATCAACCATGAAGCGAGAACAGGAGAAGTTAGAGGATGAAAACCGAGCCATCGCAGAAGTATCAGAACAAATTTCAGATTTACCAGTGGAAAAAAGGAAAGTAATTAAAGAAGATATTGTTGTATGACCTACTCACTAAAACACCGACTCGGGTATGTAACTGTGCTCTTTGTATGCGTACTGTTTTTTGGCGTGCCATCAGCGAGCGCCGACTCGGTTATTCGAACTGGTAATGCTGTCTCAATTGCGGGAGATCAGCTCATCGAAGGAGACTTTTATTCAGCTACCGGAAAGATGAATCTGTCTGGAACGGTGCAAGGAGATGCTGTGATCATGAGCTCGCAAATCACCGTAAACGGCAGCATTGATAAGGACGCTACTTTATTCGGTGGCACGGTAGATATCTACGGCACGATTGGCGACGATTTACGGATTGTCGCTGGTGAGACTATCATTGCCGAACCGGTCATGGGGGACGTGCTCGTGGTTGGTGGAGTACTGACTATCCTCTCCAGCGCATCAGTTGCTGGTGACGTTATTCTGGTCACGGGACAAGCTACTATTGAAGGTTCAGTGGGTGGCGATATTCTAGGCTGGAGTGATAATTTACGGATTGATGCACCGGTAGCGGGCGATGTGTCAGTGACGGTAAACGCTCTGACTCTGGGCGACAAGGCAAATATAAGCGGTTCAGTGCAGTACGTCAGTCGGGAGTTGGTCGTACAAGCTCAAGGTGCGACTATTGTGGGTGACTTGGTCCGAAACGACCCCGTTATCCCAGCGGTAGACACCTCTATTCGTGCGGCTTTAATTCCTGTGCTGGTCATCTTATTTTCGGTTCTCGCGTGGTACCTCATTTCACGAAAGTCACTGACTCTCATAACGAACAAAGCCTTAAGCAAAAATTTCCGTCCAGCATTATTCGGGTTTGCCTCAGTGATACTGGTGCCATTTGCGATTGTTATTCTCTCCGTCAGTGTGATTGGTACGCTGGTGGGTATCACGTTGTTTTTCCTCTATGCCCTGATGCTGATGTTGGCCTTGATAGCCATGCCCGCTTTGCTTGGTCAAGCGATTATGAAGCTCTTTAGCCAACCCACCAAAGAGTTGACTCTCATATCACTGATAGTGGGAGTGTTTGCGGTAGTTATACTGTCTGTTCTACCAATCGTCGGAATGTTGGCTTTGGTTGGCGTAGTGGTCCTCGCGATTGGAGCTATGATCACCTTACTTACTCATTCCGCCCAAAATTAATCCAAACCTATGTCTACTGCTTTTATTGAGGTGCTCAGGGACCTCTGGGCTTTTGTCATAACCAAACCGGTTGTTTCTGACTCGTCTGAAAGCGTATTACTCCTACCTGAAACTAGCCCCCCAGCAACTCAGACACCCAAAACTCCACCGCCTTTAAAAGCCAGTTTTTCCCTGGAAAGTAGGGTAGGCTACGTCACTCAATCAGCGGTGAGATGTCTGCAGGTACCGCAGAAAAAGTTTGATACGCTCAGAGGCCTGTTTACGTATGGTGAGGCGGTAAAAGTGATTCAACAAAAAGACCAGTGGTCTTTTGTAGAGTCAGCTGTCGTCCAGGGCTGGGTCGAGTCAAAATACCTGACCGATGACAAAAAGGCAGTCTTTCCGCAGCTAAACAGTGGCCAGACCTATGGTGCCAATAATCCCGAAACCAAGAAACTCAGACAGTATCTTAATGATGAACTGCTCGGGGGTCTATTAGGGCTACCGTTGCAGCCGACGGAATTCGCCACGTATCAACTGAGAAGACTAGCAATTGAAGTGGCCTGGCCGCTGGAACGACCCCGTCTGCCTGGAATGTGGCAGTCAATCTTGAGTGGAAAAAGAGGCATAGCCATCGGGCGTGAGCCAAAGACCGGCTCAGTGCTAGAGACTACTAGCGGCCCAAAACAGTTTTTAGCATTTGTTGAGTCGGTGACTCCGGATGATTCCCTCGTCATTTCCTGTATTGGTCGTCAGCAGGAAGGTGTGTACGAAAAGACAGAGTGTACCAGAGCGCAGTGGTTTGAATGGAAGCCAGTGTTTATATCCTTTACTTAATATGAAAAAGTCACCAATAGCGTGTTTTGATGTCGACGGAACTATTTTTCGTTCCAGTCTCTTGATCGAACTCGTGGAGCAGTTTATCAAAGAAGGAGTGTTTCCGACGGAGGCGAAAGATGATTACTTCAGACAATATCAGGCCTGGCAAGCCCGAGAAGGAACCTATGAAGCTTATATTAATGCGTTGGTTGCTTCGTTTATGGAGCATCTCAAAGGGGTGCATTATGGGGAGCTGGCAGATATTGGGAGGCGAGTAGTAGCGGTACAAAGTAAGCATGTCTATCGCTACACACGAGATTTGTTAGCGCAGCTCAAGCAGCAGGGGTACTACACGATTGCGATATCGCAGTCCCCTAAGACAATCCTTGATGAATTTTGTGCCCAGTACGGCTTTGATAAGGTGTACGGACGAATGTACGAAATCGGTCCTCAAGATAGATTCACCGGGGTCTGTATAGACGAGCATTTGATTCAGAACAAAGCCAATATCGTAAAACGGGTGTTCGAACGTCAGCCAGAGTTGGATACTGCGTACTCAATTGCCGTGGGAGACACTGAAGGGGACATTTCGCTCCTTGAGAGTGTCAGTAGACCTATTTGTTTTAACCCGAATCAACATTTGTATTCGTACGCCAAGCGAATGAACTGGGAGGTGGTCGTGGAGCGAAAAGACGTTATTTATAAAATACAATAAACCCTCTTCGCGCAGTAGGTGATCAAAATACTGTACCAATAGTGTGATTTTGTTATACTGTTAATCATGAAAAAGAAACTGAAACGCGATGAAGAGCAGGCTATCGTCGCTGGTGTGCTGGCTGGGATGGCGAAATACTTTAATCAAGACCCAGCTCTCTTCCGGGTGGTCGCTATTATATTGCTCATTCTAACGGGAATCTTCCCCGGTCTGCTTATTTATCTCGGGGCGTGGCTCGTAATGCCAAAGCATACCGCCGAACGTCAGCCGGCTGATTACGACGTATCAGAATAACTATGAACGTGCATCCAGACCGGACGCGAAATCTCAATGATTGTTCCGCAGTATCCTCAGGTGCGGTGGTGTATTGGATGCAACGAGACCAAAGAGCCGAAGAAAACTGGGCTCTTTTGTATGCTCAAGCAACAGCCCAAGCCCGGGGAGTGCCGCTGGTAGTGGTGTTCAACCTGGTAACTACTTTTGGAGGTGCGACGTTTCGGCACTTTGACTTCATGCTGCGCGGACTAGAGGAAACCGCCGCTGAGTTGGGAAAGAAAAATATCCCCTTCGTGCTTTTGCAGGGGAGTCCAGAAGACACAATCGTAAGCTTTGTAAAAAAGCATTCGGTTGGTGAATTGGTCTGTGACTTTAATCCGTTGCGCTTCACCCAAGCGTGGCGAAAAAGTGTCGCCACATTAATCCCGGTTAAAATGACTGAAGTTGATGCTCGTAACATTGTGCCGTGTTGGAAAGCCAGCGAGAAGCAAGAGTACGCAGCTTACACGTTTCGACCCCGAATACATCGGCAACTGAAAGATTTCCTGACGACCTTCCCGGCTCTGGAGACCCAGACGCAAGTCGGGAAGATTGCTGCTTCGAAGATAGACTGGGCCGCGCTCCGACAAAATATTGAAGTTGATAGGGAAGTGGCGCCGGTAGACTGGCTGACACCTGGCACTCAGGCAGCCAAAATGCGCGCGCAGGAGTTTATTTCTCAACCACTAGATCAGTACAGTAAAAATCGTAATGACCCCAATAAACAGGGAGTTTCTCATATGTCGCCGTATCTACACTTTGGACAGGTGTCTGCTCAATGGCTGGCGTACCAAGTGAATAACGCGACAGATGCTGACCCGGAGAGTCGAGATGCGTACTTGGAAGAGCTGATTGTGCGTCGTGAACTAACGGACAATTATTGTTTTTATAATGCTGATTACGACAAGGTCGAAGGTGCTCATGCGTGGGCGCAAAAAACCATCGCAGAACACGCGGGAGATGAGCGAGAGTACACCTACCAGCGCAAAGAACTCGAAACAGCTGGTACTCATGACGAGTTGTGGAATGCGATGCAGCGGCAGATGGTAACTACTGGCAAAATGCACGGCTGGTGCCGCATGTACTGGGCAAAAAAAATCTTAGAGTGGAGTGACAATACCCAAATGGCAATCGATAGAGCCTTGTATCTCAACGATAAATATGAGCTCGATGGCAATGACCCCAATGGAGTCGTCGGAGTGATGTGGTCTATCTGCGGCGTGCACGATCGAGCCTGGAATATAAGACCAATCTTCGGAAAGATTCGGTACATGAATTTTAATGGAGCCAAACGAAAGTTTGACGTGCAGGCGTTCGTAGACAAATACTCCGTGGATAATACGTTGTTTGATGAATAGACAAGAGTCGCAGTTTGTAGATACGGTGTGGAAATATTATGCGCAATCAGGGAGACATCAGTTGCCGTGGCGCCAAACCTATAGTCCCTACCACCTCTTAGTGTCTGAACTGATGTTGCAGCAGACTCAAGTTGAGCGAGTTATTCCAAAATACGAAGCGTTCATCAAGCAGTGGCCGACCGTGCAAGAGCTGGCTAAGGCGCCACAAAGCGCGGTTGTGATTGCCTGGCAGGGTCTAGGGTACAACCGCCGAGCCAGATTCCTCCACCAGTGCGCGCAGGTGATTGTTGCTAAATACGCCGGCGTCTTTCCCACCACCCGAACAGAATTAGAAGCGTTACCAGGAATCGGTTCGTACACCGCTGGGGCCATTCTCGCCTTTGCCCACAACGCACCAGTCATTCTCATCGAGACAAACGTGAGACGAGTGTATTTGCACCACTTTTTTCCCACGCAAGACAGTGTGCCAGATGCTGATATCTATCCCTACTTAGAAAAAACGCTGCCACCACAGCGAGCCAGAGAGTGGTACTCAGCTTTGATGGACTACGGGACACACCTCAAAAAGACAATCGGTAATCCTAATCAAAGAAGCCGGCACTACTCCAAACAGCCAACTTTCACGGGCAGTGACCGGGAGATTCGGGGTGCGATACTTAAGGCGTTGACTGGTTCAAATTTGAGTATTTTAAAACTAAAGCAGCAGCTGAGCACGCTCGATGCAGAGCGGATAGAGCCGCAGCTCCAGGCGTTGTTGAAAGAAGGGCTCGTGCAAAAGACCGGGAACACCTACTCCTTGTAGCTACTTACTATCCTCAATGCCGAGGGTGAAGAACATGGCCGGAACCATGAGAAAAGCCAGGACGATGAAGAGGAGGTTGAACGGTAGGTAGAGCAGAGCTAGGCTGGCGATAACTGCTCCGGTGACGTACGCCAGCGGACGAGTCACCCGGAAGAAGCTGATGATTTGCGCATCACTGCTTTTGGTTTGTTTAAAGAAGTAGCTTTCAGTGGTTACTTCTACAAAGCTGGCTCCCACGCGAGTAATAAACATAATCACAGCCCAGACCAGGACACTGCTTGCAGTAGCAAAAGCTATCCAGGAGGTGGAGATGGCAATTATCAGAAAGCCAAAGCCCATCATTTCTTTTTCACCGATATATTTGTCAGCGATGACGCCGATTGGGTATTCGAGTAAGACATAGGCCAACTGAGCAAAAAACATCACCAGACCGAATTCTGCCCATGACAACCCAATGGTACCCGTGAGGTAGAGCGGGGAATAGACCACCATAAACATGAAAAACATCTGCAGTACGAAGTGGGCCAGGAATACAAACCGGATATTTCGTTGTCGCCAAAAATCAGAAATAGCCCCGAACAAATCAATTTCGTCGTAGACGGGGTCAGAAAAATCCTTAAAGAAAAATATTAGCAGGGCGATGACGGGTATTACCGTAGCGGCGCTGAGCAGGTAGGCGTTGGTGAAACTGCCAGTAGCATCATTTATTAGCAGACCACTAATCAGGAACGCTACCCCGCCAACAAAACTTGCCAGAGTGAGTAATAAGCCGCGTCGAGAACCAGTAGACTCTTCGCTGTTGCCAATCTGTTCTTCCATGAAAACGTCGAGGTTGAAGAAAATCATTGGCAGGGTGATGAGATGCACAATAAACAGTGGTACGGCCACCCGCAGACTGTCGGCATAGGCCATTCCAGTAACAGCTAAAAAGTTTAGCAGTAACAAGCCGAAGGTCAGCTTGAAATTACCTACCTTGTGCAATACTCGGGAAATAAATAAGAAGATCAGTACGTTTAAGGCTGAGCCGACCGTGTATATAGTTCCCACCGCCGCCGGCGAGACAAATTGCTCCAAGAACGAAGAGTTGATATATGCCACCGCAGAGGCATGAAATATCAACAAGAGGGTAGCAACGTAGAGGGGAGTGAGACGACGCTTAGGCTCGACACCCAGCTGAACACTGTTACTGATTCGAGGCATAAGTGTATATAGTATAACTGTTATAAATCACGAATGAAAAAGCTGTGAACATAAAAAGCGCCGGCTATGGCCGGCGCTTTTTTAATAGGAAGAGGCGTTACACTCCGATTAACACCGGAATCACCATCGGGTTCTTCTGGGTTTTTTGAAGCAAGAATCCGCTTACTACATCGGCTAGGTCGTCCTTGACGAGTTCTAAGTCGATCGGATTCATACGTTCAGTTTGCTTTTCGACGGTCTTCTTAATCAACACCCGTGCTTCAGAGAGCAGTTGTTGATTTTCTCGCAGGTAGACAAAACCGCGTGAGATGATGTCTGGTGACTTGCGCAGTTTACCGGTCTTGGCGTTGACAGTTGCGATAATTACAAACATTCCGTCTTCGGCCAAACTGAGTCTGTCGCGCAGTACCACTTCTTGTCTGGCCCCGACGGTAAAGCCGTCTACCAGCACCGACTCGACTGGTGCGCTCATTGGAAGCTTTTTCATTTCGGTACCGTTGGTGATTTCCAGGATATTTCCGTTATCACACACCGCCACATTGTCTCGTGGGAAACCATTTTCCACCGCTGCCCACATGTGATTCTTGAGGTGATAGTGGTGACCGTGTACTGGAATCAAGAATTTTGGCTTGATGGCTTGGTGGATCCAAACCAGCTCGCCGGCGTTTCCGTGACCAGAAGAGTGCACGTGTGAACCTTGGTAGTTGACTACTTTTACGTCCTTACGGTAAATATTATCTTTCAGCTTCTGGACCGCAATTTCGTTTCCGGGAATCACCGAAGAGGAAAGCACGATGGTGTCTCGTTCGGTCAAGGTAATAAACTTGTGTTTATCAGTCGCCATCCGCATCAGAGCCGCGAATTCTTCTCCCTGAGCTCCGGTTGAAAGCACGACAATCTTGTCAGCTGGGTAGTTGCTGATGTCATGAGCGGTGATAAAGACCTTTGGATCAACTTCTAAAAGTTTGGCTTGCAGAGCAATTTCGATGTTGGTCTTGATACTTCGTCCTTCCATAATGACCTTCTTGCCCATTGCTTCACAGGTTTTGATGATACTGATGAGTCGGTCGAACTGTGAAGCGAAAGTCCCTATGATTAGTCGCCCTGTTGACTCTCTGATGATTTTTTCCAGCGTGTCAAACACTAGACTTTCAGAGGCTGAGAATCCCGCTCGATCAGCGTTGGTAGAGTCGCACAAAAGAGCGAGGTTATTGTTGAGTCCAACTTTTTCCCATGAAGCTCGTTCTTCAACCACTACTTCGCCATCTTCATGTACGAGTTTTATGTCTCCCGTAATAACTACGTCACCGTGCTTAGTTTCGACACACACGCCCATAGCGTCCGGGATAGAGTGAGTAACCGGGAAGGTCTTGATGTGAGTTTTTCCAACGGTAAAGCTCTCACCTTCTTTGATGACGTGCATATCCACTGGATCCAACTGAGGGAACTCTTCTTGGCGCTTCATAACCATCAGCGAAGTGAGGTACTGCGTATAGATTGGTGGATTACCAATTCGCTCCATAATAAACGGAATAGCTCCGATGTGGTCGAGGTGGCCGTGAGTGATTACTAAGGCCCGGATTTTGTGCTTGCGCTCTTCCAGGTACTGGGTGTTTGGCAAGATATAGTCGATACCAGGAGCCTTGCTTCCTTCAGACACAAACTGAAAACCAGCATCTATCACGATGATGTCATCCTTGGTTTCGATGATGTTCATGTTTCGTCCAATTTGTTCAACTCCAGACAGAGGAATGATCCGCACCACGTTTTCGTCAGTGATTTCAGGAATCTTTGGTCCTTTGGTTTCGGTATTGAGTCGGTGTGTCAGTACTGGCGCTTTGTCAGGTCGTCGTTTGAATTGGTTGTTTCGTCGCTTTGGCTTCCGTCCGTTTCCAGCCGCTGGTTTACCTGGTTGTCCCGGGCGCCCACCGCCTTGTGGTGGACGTTGGGCTCCTTGTCCTGGTCGACGCGGTCCTTGTGCACCGCCAGCGTGAGCTGGTCGTGGTCCCCGGCCAACGGCTCCTTGTCCGGGTCGACGAGCATAATTTCGCTTGACGGGTCGTCGGTCGCTTGACTGACTTTCACCGCTGGGTGTTTGTGGTACTTCGTTCATATAATTTCTGTTAGGTCGTTAATTGTTAATTAATATCAAAATGTCGGGTCGCTATTCCAAATCTGACCGGAAAATTGGCCAGAGTGATTCGCTTTCGGTGTGCCAGTCAGCAATCGTGGTAAATCGGTCAGCCGGTCGTCCCAAAGCATTCATCGGACTGATGGTGATGTTTGAGCGTACCAAATAAGAAAGGGTGGGCTGAAATAAAAAGATAGCAGGCGTTTCCTGGGCAATGATTTGACTGGCCTGGGCTAAGTACTCTTCTCGTAACTCGTTGTCCTGCTCAGTACGCGCCTTTTCTAGCAGACTGTCTACGGTCAAGTTAGTGTACTCAGCGATATTCAGCCCAGGGTCGTCTCGTTGTGATGAGTGCCAGAATGGGTAGAGGTCTTGCGTACGGTTCATATCTAGACCAAAGAGTAAGGCCTGGAAATCACGAGTACGAATAACCGATTGTACCAAACCGGTCTGCTCAAACTGCTCGATAGTTACTTCAACTCCGATAGTCTGCCATTGCTTGGCCACCACTTCTACCAACGAAGCAAACAAAGGACTGTTGCTGGTGCGCAAGATGATACTCAGTGTCACTGGACCGCCGTCTATTTGTTTCTCCCATAAGCCAAGATTGTTTTTGAGCCAACCTCCAATTTCGAGAGTTTCGATGGCTGCTTCTTCGATACTGAGTTCGCTCATTTCTTCTGCGCCTTGTGATGATTCTAGCTCAGTCGTACCGAAAGTGGTAGGTGTCTCTATGGGGACTCCGTGCCCATAGAGGGTTTTTTCAACTAGTGCATCCCGATTGATGACCGTTGTCAATGCACTCCGTGCTGCTTCATCGCGTAAAACACTCGAACGATTTTGGTTAAAGAAGATGCCAAACGTGCGGGGAAGTGGCTGCTCAAACACAGAGACTCTGTTTGAGGTGAATCCCGCAATATTTTCGTTAGAAATATACGCTGTCGCCTCAATATCTCCTTCAGAAAAAGCCTCAATTAAGTCTGTTTCGTTTTGAAAAAAATGTAGCTCCACAGCATCGAGCTTGGGTTGGATATCATTTTCTCGAAAGGCTTCCAGAGTGTAATGATTGATGATACCAGTGGCGTCTCTGCGAGCCGATATTACTTCAAAGGGGCCAGAACCGACCGGTTCAGTGTTGAGCTGACTAAAGGGCATCTGGCTAATGCTGAGCTTGCTCCAGATGTGAGCCGGCATAATGCCTAAGGTAAAGTTTTCTACAAACGGAGCATAGGCCTCTTTGAGTATGATGTTCAGTTCGTACTCGTTTACTTCTTCTACCAAAACGTCAGTCCAGTTGCCGCGTAAAGGGCTTTTCAGGTCGGGGTCCTGGATGAGCTGAATGGTGTATGCCACGTCATGAGCAGTGAGTGGAGTTTCATCATGAAACAGTACGTCTTTGCGCAAAATTACGTTGTAAGTGAGACCGTCCTCTGAGGCAGTGACAGATTCGGCAATGTCGTTGGTGAGATTGCCATCGCCTCCTATTTTGAGTAATCCCCGATACACCAGAGCCGTAACATCTTGGTCAGCTCGTGTGAGTGCTAAAGCAGGATTTACAAACCGCGGAGTACCAATGATTCCTTCGGTTAGCGCTCCGCCGCTGGTTGGAGTCAAGAGTGAGTACTTGTCATTCAATGCTAATAGAAAAAAGATAAAGCCAGTAATGATGGCAAAAAAAGCCAGGCGAAGAATAAATCTATCGCTCGCCGGTACTGACTCGATATAGCCGATTAGGCGGTCGAGAAAGCGGGGGGTGGAGAATTTCTTGTCCATAAATATCTTTATAGTGTAGTGAAAATAAAATACCAGTGCGTGAGCACAAACCAAGAAGCTATCTTATAGAGATAGCTGAGCGTTAGGCTAGAACGTTGAGAAACGTAGCAAGTACAAATAAAATAGCGATTCCAATTGAAAGTTGAAAGAGAAATTGTTCTGCCCCGCGGCGTTTGTTAAACGAAGCGCTAAAGTTGTCACCTCCGAAAGCTCCTCCCAAACTCGAACCACGCTGCTGCAAAAGAATCACTGCTACGAGTAAGATGGAGAGGATTATCTGGATGTATGGCAGTGCTGGAAGCACTGAGTCGATAATATTCATGCCCCACGAGAATACCAGAAAGGGCGGCGGGTGGCAAGGGGTCTAGAGGGTCTAGTGGTCCAGCTGAGTTTTCGTTCAAGGATATGTGTTGGAGTATGGTGGCGGTCGCTGTGCGGTCATTCGTAGTTTACCGTCCAGGAATCAGTGGAGGGCTAAAGCCGCCGATTCCAACGGACTCGGTTGGGCTTAAATTTCGCATGCGTTGGACTTCCTCCGTCTAGGAATCTGCCTTAGGAACGAGCAGATTGGAACAGCTTCGTTGCTTACATCTGTGAAGCGGTGGGCTGCCTTCGTCTAGCAATTCGCCTTAGGAAAGGGCGAATTGAGACGCAAATCTGGAAATAGATATTTATGTGAGAGTTGGAATGCCTGTTCCTGGAATTCGCCATAAGGTAGGGGCGAATTCAGAACTAAATTCAAAATACGCCCGTCGGGCGTTTTTTCATTCAACTTAATTGCAAACATTCTTGGCTCCAGTATAATGAGTTTGCGACCGAGGTAAGTAGTCAGTTTTTTGGTGTCGCAACTGAAAATAATGGAGGAAATGTTATTAAGTTCTTAATGAATGTACTAAATATTTATGGCAGATACAGCAAAAACAACCAGCCCGATTAAGCCCCTAGGTGACCGAGTAGTCGTGCGTCCGTTGACTGATGAGGAGTTAGGAACTGTCTCAGCTTCAGGAATCATCATTCCTGACTCAGCGAAAAAAGAAAAACCAGAGCAAGGAGTTGTTTTGGCGGTTGGTCCTGGTAAGTGGGATGACGACGGAGAAAAGCGTATTCCGATGGATGTTAGTATTGGAGACAGAATTGTCTACTCGAAATACGGTTTTGACGAAGTAAAAATCGAAAAAGAAGAATTTTATATTGTCTCAGAAACAAGTATATTAGGAATATTTACTAACTAACATCTCAATCTACGTGCATACGGCAAAAGATGAGCGAGCAAATGAGGCCATGAGCCGACTATTGCGAACATAGTCAGTCGCTTTGCTATGATTCGACCCACTAAAAAGAGAATCTAACTCTAGCGAGCTGCGAGAATTACAAATTATTGTTAAGAAAATTTATATATGGCAAAAGAGGTAATCTTCGGTGAAGACGTAAAGAAGCGATTAAAGAAAGGAGTTGATACGGTAGCTGACGCTGTAAAAGTGACGCTTGGACCCCGCGGACGAAACGTTGTGCTCGATAAAGGCTACGGTGGACCAACTATCACCAATGACGGTGTATCTATCGCCAAAGAAATCACTCTCAAAGACAAGTTTGAGAACATGGGGGCAGAAATCATCAAGGAAGTAGCCAGTAAGACCAACGAACAAGCGGGAGATGGTACAACTACGGCGACTATTTTGATGCAAGCTTTGGTTCACGAAGGATTGCGTCAAACAACAATGGGAGTGAATGCCATGGCGGTACGAACGGGTATGGAGCACGCATCGCAAGACGTAGTGGAAGCGCTCAAAGGAATGGCTACCAAGATTTCTTCACTGGATGAAATCAAGCAGGTAGCAGTTATTTCAGCTGAAAACGTGGAGCTCGGAGAGAAGATTGCCGAAACTATCGATAAGGTCGGGAAGGACGGAGTGGTAACTGTAGAAGAGTCACAGTCCTTCGGTATCGAAACCGAGTTCACCGAAGGAATGGAGTTTGAAAAAGGGTACGTGTCTCCCTACATGGTGACCAGTCCAGAACGAATGGAGTCAGAGTACAAAGATGCTCATATCTTGCTGACAGATAAGAAAATCACCGGCATACAAGAAATCTTGCCACTTCTAGAAAAGATTGCTCAAACCGGAAAGAAAGAACTGGTCATCATCGCTGATGATGTTGAAGGAGAAGCTTTGGCAACATTCGTGGTTAACAAGCTCAAGGGAGGATTCTCAGTCTTGGCTATCAAAGCTCCCGGTTATGGTGATCGAAAGAAAGAAATTCTCAATGACATCGCTATCACTGTCGGTGGACAAGTGATTTCTGAAGACATGGGTCTGAAGCTAGAAGATACTGAGCTCGAACAACTTGGAAAAGCTGATCGTGTGATTTCAACCAAAGACAATACAACAATTGTTGGGGGAGCCGGTAAAAAAGCTGACATCGAAGATCGCGTAAAGGCGCTAAAGGCACAGCTCGAGCAAGCTTCTTCAAAGTTTGACAAAGAAAAGTACGAAGAACGAATTGCCAAGCTTTCTGGTGGAGTAGCCGTGATCCGAGTCGGAGCTGCAACCGAAACCGAGATGAAGTATCTTAAGCTCAAAATCGAGGATGCTGTTAACGCCACCAAGGCCGCGATTGAAGAAGGAATCGTGCCTGGAGGAGGAACGTCGCTGGCCTTTGCTGCTGGTATCGTCGAAGCGAGCGATAAGTACAAAAAGCTGGACTCCGAAGAAAAGATTGGCTACAGCATTGTGCTGCAAGCTTTGACCGCTCCGTTGCGACAAATTGCTGATAACTCAGGACTGATGGACGGAGCAGTAGTACTCGAGAAAGTCCGAGAGTCTATTAAAGCCAATCCAAAGAGCCGAATGGGCTATGACGCAGCCAAGGGAATGATTGTAGAAGACATGATCAAAGCCGGAATCATTGATCCAGTAAAAGTTGAGCGTTCATGCGTACAATACGCAGTCTCAGCCGCCGCCATCCTACTTACATCAGAAGCAGCCATCGCCGATGAACCAGAAGAAGGAGCTCCAGCGATGCCAGATATGTCAGGAATGGGGGGCATGGGAATGGGCATGTAATTTGAACAAAGGCCCAAAGGGCCTATTGTGAAAATTCACCAGGACTTTGCCTTTTCCTAAGGCAAAGTATCGGTGAGCAAGGAACTCAAAACCTGTCACCAGACAAAGGGCCTATTGTGAAAATTCACCAGGACTTTGCCTTTTCCTAAGGCAAAGTATCGGTGAGCAAGGAACTCAAAACCTGTCACCAGACAAAGGGCCTATTGTGAAAATTCACCAGGACTTTGCCTTTTCCTAAGGCAAAGTATCGGTGAGCAAGGAACTCAAAACCTGTCACCTGTCACCAGACAAAGGGCCTATTGTGAAAATTCACCAGGACTCAACTCTTTCCCAAGACAAGATACCGGTGATTCACAACCGCACCGCACACAAAAAAATCAGCGATCGCTGGTTTTTTTGTAGTCCCATTCCACTGATATTCGCAACGTGGTATACTAGTAGACATATAAATTGGTAATTATCATATGAATTGGATATTAATTGGAGTTGTAGCTGCACTCGTTGCATACGCAGTTTACGCGTACAACAATTTTGTAAAACTCACTCAACGAGCGAAAGAAGCGTGGGCAGATACAGATGTACAACTAAAGCGCCGGTATGACCTAATCCCTAACTTGATTGAAACGGTAAAAGGATACGCCGCTCATGAAAAAGAAGCCCTGCAGGCAGTAACAGAAGCTCGGGCCACCGCGACGCAGACGCACGTCGATCCCTCAAACGTTACGCCGGAGCAAATCACCGCTATGGCCGGGGCCGAAAACGCTCTGGGCGGAGCTATTGGTAACTTGCTAGCTATCGCCGAAGCGTACCCAGACTTAAAAGCTAGTACCAACTTCCTTGAGCTTCAGCGGGAACTTTCAGACACAGAAAACAAAATCCAAGCTGCTCGCCGGTTCTATAACACAAATGTGCGAGATTTGAATATCGCACTAGAATCATTCCCTTCAAATGTGATTGGAAAAACCTTCAAATTCACAGCTGAAGAATACTTCGAACTGGAAGAAAAAAGTGAAGCCCGGGAGCCAGTAAAAGTTCAATTCTAACGCTCCGTATTTATGTCTGAAATTAATCGCATCTATTACAACAAACTGATTCGAGATCACATCCCGGCCAAGATTGAAGCGAAGGGTCAAGAATGTGAAATACGTAAAATTACTGACGCGCAAGAGCTGCGACAAGAGCTCCTCAAGAAAATTCAAGAAGAAGCCGCGGCACTTTCTATGTGCCGTACCAAAGAAGAGCTGCTGGAAGAATACTCAGACTTGATGGTAGTTATTGAGACACTGCTTCTTCAGCTAGAAATACCAGAAGAAGAAATTATAGCAGCCAGAAAAGAAAATATGCTCAAGAAAGGAGGTTACAAACATGGACATTATCTGCACTGGTCGGATGATGTAGACTATCGTTCAAACGAGAGTGTGCAAGGCATCCCGCTGTAGTCCATATAGTATCTAAATTATGAAGTTAGAATACGTAGGACTAGGAATTCACCATAGGACAGGGGTGAATTCAGTGCACAGGATACAGAAAATACATTCCTTTCAGGCGTTATTTTCTAGCAACATAAATTCATAATAAGTCGTTCCGACGTTTATTCATTCAATGGCAACTCTCTACACCCAACAATCAAACAATGTTTTCAAAACGTACCTCTTGATGAGTACGTTTTTGGTGATGGTCATCGCGATATCCTATGGAGTAGCTTGGTACATGGGTAATCCTATTATTCTTTATATCGGAGCAGCCCTGGCCTTGTTCACGAGTGTTGGCAGCTACTGGTTTTCGGACAAGATTGTGCTCAAGATGACCGGGGCCAAACAGATTGAAAAAGCTCACGCACCCGACTTGTATAATTTGGTAGAAAATCTCTCTATTACCGCCGGTTTGCCGATGCCAAGAATATTTATTGTCGAAGACTCAGCTCCCAACGCCTTTGCGACTGGCCGAGACCCTGAGCACGCGGTAATAGCCGTTACCTCTGGTCTACTCTTAATATTAGACAGAAATGAGCTTGAAGGAGTGTTGGCTCACGAGCTCGCTCACGTAGGAAACCGTGATATGTTGGTTATGACAGTGGCGGTAGTGCTGGCTGGGTTTGTGGCGATAGTCGCTGATATACTCACTCGTTCATTGTTGTTTGGCGGAGGTGGTGACCGGAATCGCAGTCCAGTCTTTCTAGTCCTCGGTATTGTCGGTATTATTCTGGCGCCTATCGCAGCTAAGATGATACAATTAGCTGTTTCCAGAAAGCGTGAGTACTTGGCAGACGCTACTGGAGCACTGTTGACCCGTTATCCAGAAGGTCTGGCGTCAGCCTTAGAAAAAATCAGTCAAAATCATCAGCCAATGAAGCGAGCTTCTCACGCCACTGCGCACTTGTTTATCTCAGACCCGTTCAAAGCAGAAGTATCGGGGATTCGAAAAAAACTTGCCGGCTTGTTTCAAACTCACCCACCAGCCCAGGACAGAATAAATAAGTTAAGAAATATGGGAGCAGACGTATGAAAAAGATAAAAGCAGACCTACCAACTTCGGAGACACTAGAATTAAAGCTTCACGCTATCATGAAGAGTGGTTTGCCTGATTTTGTTAAAACTACCAACGCACGCAGGATCGCTGTGCGAGCTAGCATTCGCTTTACTATTGTTTCAGTACTCTTCATCCTGGCTATTGTTGTATTTTTATTCCTGGCCCAAATTGACCTCAACACTTTCCTGGGCAAAGTAATCACCATGACGGCATTGTTGTGGGTGACCGTGTTGTTGATATCAGGAAAGGGCTGGTTTATTGGTTCGACATTGCTCGCCAGAGAAATAAACATGGCTCTGGTGCCCATATTGGCCAATGTTATGAATCGAACGCTATTGTATACATACAATGAGAATGCCGTGGACTCTGTAGCTGAACTAATCAATGACTCTTCTTTATTGCAAGACGACGTGCAAAATTTGAAAGTAAAAAATGTATACACTGTTTTTAGTGACTTTGACATGAGAGTGCATGAGGTTGAGTTTGACCAAACAACCAATGGTCCCGGTAGCAAGGTGGTCAAGGCACACGCAACATTCATAGATGTGAACGTAGCTGGTGAGCACACTGCTGCGACAGTGCTTACCTCGAATGGGAGTCGGTTCGGCTTCTCTCAGCAAGGCCTCGTAGAACGCATTCAAAAAAATGATTCATTCCATTCTATCGAGATGGAAGATAAAAAGTTAAAAGCTTTCAGTACAGACCCCGCTATCGGGAATAGTTTTTTAACACCAGAAGTATTGCAGATAATGGGTGATTGGAAAAGCCATTCTAGAGTGAACATACGAGTCATGCGTAGGGAAGCGAAGTTGTATATACTAGTACCGGCCGGCGAACAAAGTACTGCCTACACATCTACTTCTACCAAGCCTGATGCAATAGAACGTTATGCGAGCGTGATTGCTAAACCAATCTGGCGAGCATTGATGTTAGCCGAAGAGGTGAATACTTAGACCACGGACCTTATTTCAAGGTCATACTGGAGAGATGGCAGAGTGGTCGATCGCGCATCCTTGGAAAGGATGTAAACGGGCAACCGTTTCGGGGGTTCGAATCCCCCTCTCTCCGCCACTGAAAATACCGCCTTGAGGTTGACTCTGGAGGTCTTTCCTCCGTCTTGATGAGTTGTGGTTCCGCAAACGCGCTGGTGGACGGAAGTTTATTAACCTCAAATTACTTGTCCTGGAGGCTTGAAAAACCATAAACCCGCACAATGTACTAGATTGTGCGGGTTTAGGGTTTTTTTTGTGGTGAGGCGGGCTGGTTAGTAGGAAGTCCAAGGCATCTTGCTTTAACCATTTGCTATACTTTCCTTATGAGTATTAAACAACAGTTTCCCGATGAAGTGGCACTGCAGCAGTTTCTGCGGTCCAATATCGATTCATTTGTTCAACAGGTGAAGGTTGAGGTCGGCCCGTTGGAAGCGGAGTACTTAGAAAAGTCCAAGCAGCGAAAACAGGGCATTCTTCTAATTGTCACGGTCGTTGTGGCGGCGTTTTTAGTGTTGCCTGCTAGCGCCAGCTTTTTTGAAGTTGTATCTAGTACCGCGATATTTATCTGGGCATTCATACTTAGTTGTTTGCTTAGTGTAGGAGCACTCAGTTGGTTAGTCTGGAAAAAGCTCAAAGGCGCCACTGCAACGATACAAGCTTTTCATACTGCCGTAAATAACTCTGTGTACCCGTTGGCATTTGAGATGTTTGGTCTCACAGCCACACGTACTGCAGAAACAATGAAAGATTCTGACAGCGTTTTGAAACAAAAAAAAGTATCGTTTTGGTCGAGTGTCATTAAATTGAACCGAACAACACAGCAGGCCCCTATCAGCCCAGGGCGGGACAACGCGATGTCACTGTTAGATCACTCTGAGCTCATCACCGAACCCCGCAACCAGGTAACTATCGACGACATGGTGACTGCTAGCCTTAACGACCAAACGTTATTCCTTTTTGAACTGAAAGTACAGCATGTCACAGGAAGTGGCGAAGACAAAAGAACAAACCACATTTTCCATGGGTATTTTGTGTCGTTAGAATTAGAGCGAGCCTTGACGGGAAAAACGTTTGTCTCAACTGAGGGAGACAAAAGTGGATTTGGCCACCAGTCGTTCTTTACTACTAAGAAGAACAAAGGACTGGAGAAAACCGAACTAGAGTGGAATGATTTTGAAAAGTTATTACACGTAGTGACCAGCGACCCCATCGAAGCACGATACATTTTGACACCGAACTTTATGCTCGATTTACACGACTGGTGGACGAATCAAAAACAAAACATCAGGGTCTCGTTTGTAGACAACAAGATGTACATGTTGTTTCCAGACAAAAACATTAGAATCGGCAAGACCGTCAAACGGATAGACGCTAAGCAAATCCAAAAGTACTTGGAAAGTGTCAGTATCCCTTTACTGCACGTACTCCACCTGGTTGAAGATGTAAAGCAGTAATTCGACTTTCGGTGGTCTTCCTTTCGTTTGGCTGGCTTTTTAATATCGTCCATAGGACATCCGGAGCAACCGTAAAACCCCGGCTTTCACGGCTGAGATATCGATTCTGGCATTGAGTCACTGGCACCACGCCGCCTTCTACAGCTCTGTGGGCGTATCTCGATGGCAATTTTAAGCAGTGGAAGCAATTACAAAAAGAAAATGTGTAGCACTGGTCACGTTGGGAGTGGTCAACAGCAAAAGTATTTTGTTAACAAATAGCGTAAACTGCTCGACTACAGTACCGCTAATATTTGTTTTTCCCACAACAACCATAGTAGACTGTATGGTATGAAAAAGCCGGACATTTTGAGTATTCTTTTGACGTTTTTTCTCGGCGTGGTAGCGGGGGCGTATTTGTATTTGGCTGGGTATGCTCCGACCATGGCAACACTTGAGGTGCCAGGCCGAGAAAAAGCCGAAGCGCTGGTGATTGCGAGTGATGTCTACGGCGGCTGTCGTGACGAGTGTCCATCATTTCAGGTCCTGGGAGACGGTTCGTATCGCTACCTCTACTCCGTGACGTACGACGAGCCACAAGTAATCGAAAGCGGGAGTATTCCCTCTGCGATGAGAAGAGATTTGAAAAAAAACCTTACCCCACAAGCACTCGCAGCCCAGAGTCAGGCGATTACTCCTGTCGTATGTAGTTCATTTTCTGACGGCATTGATGTCCGCTATACGGTCACTCTGGATAGGGAGACTTATGTTTTAGATACCTGTGGTACTCAAGTAGATACTGATAGTCCATTGTGGTTGAGTATCAGAAAAATCTGGGATTATCTGCAAATAGCTAGTACGCAATAGCTTTCACAGGCACTACTCTTGCGTTGCGTTGAAAGCTGTTTTACAACTCCCTCTTTGGGAAATATATTGTTCTGCGTACGGTAATAAAGAGGGTAGCCTGTGGGCTACTCCGGAATTATTATCGAGTTAGGAAACTTACAATCTATATATGCAGTCAAAATCATTGCTCATAGCCATTGCCGCTTTTGCAGTTACTACTTCAGGTGTATTCGCGTATAGCGGTGCCCACGTCCTAGAGCGCGCCAACCTTTCAGCTGAACAGAAGACGGCCATCACGCGAGCTCGGGAACTAAAAGAAAACGGGGACTACAACGCGGCCAGAGATAGTCTGGTAAACGCCGGGATTGATGAGCATGTGCTTAGGCGACTACATGAAGCCAAACATCAGGTCGAGTTGGAGCTGCACGCAGCTTTGGTCGCTAACGATTATGAGGCATTTAAAGCTTCGATTGCCCAAACCCCTTTGGCCGATATTATCACCACTAAAGCTGACTTTTTGCAGTTTCAATCGGCTCAGGAACTTAGGGATGACGGTGATTATCCGGCCGCGAAAGAGATTTATGACGAATTAGGGGTGCAGCCAAAACCTCATCGCCACGGGCACGGCAATAGATATCTCGTTCAAGAACTCTCGGTTGAGCAAAGAGAAGCCTTTGCTATTGCCAAACAAGCCAACGATAAAGCAACGATGCAAGCAGTGCTCGATGAAGCTGGAGTGTACCGACCAAAGCATTACTAGGGGTCCAGCTAAACACCCGGCAGCCTTACGGCTGCCGGGTGTTTTTGGTATAATACAGGTATGAAATATTTGCTCGTTATCAGTGTGCTTTTTTTAGGAGCAGTGCCGACTTTTGCTTTTAGCCCTGAAATCACTGAAGTTGTTCGACCCTACGAAGTAGTGACTATTGATGAACAGGCCGTGCGGACCCAGGATTATCTGGGCGAACTGTCGGGGTTTCCGGTCATGTATGAGGTTACTAGTGACGAATCATTCACTCTCCAGGCCAGAGTGCAACAACGCTACAATTCCGCATTAGAACCAATCGCTTTTTCTTTAATCGCTATCAAACAAGATGAACGCGGGGGAGGAGTGACTGAGGTGGAGAGACTCCGTTCAGGTACATCAGATTGGCAGCGCGTCAAAGACTCACAGTTAGGATTTAGTCTCTGGGAAGGTATTGCTCTAAGCGCTGACGTTGAACCAGGTACGTATCGTATTGAAGTGAGTACTCCAGAAAACGAGGGTAAGTATTTACTTAGCTTCGGCACAGAAGATGCTGATGATGGGTACTTCCAAAGCCTGGCTGGAGTGAGGCGTACGCAACAGTTTTTCGGCTTTTCGTTTTTTAAGCTCTTGTCATCTTCGTACGTGTATTATCCACTAGGGGTTCTGTTTGTACTATTCATTATCCAGCGTGGGTGGAAGTACCGAAAAATCATCACAAGAAATGATACTTAAATTTATCGTCATACTCATTTCAGCGGTGGCTTTTGCGTACTTCGCAAATTTAGCTTTTCTAGGTCAGTTGTAGTTGACCAAAAAGGCGATACAAGGCATACTATGCCAGCTTACGCGCGACATCGCGCCGTTTTCTATTATTGAGACCAAGCACCAATTCAATACCTTAACCTGATTATTATATATGCCACAAGAAATTCGAAACATCGCCATTATTGCCCACGTTGACCACGGAAAGACAACTCTGACCGATAGTTTAATGGAGTTTACTGGAGACCGAATCGGTGACGCTTCTATGGACAACAACGCCATCGAGCAAGAACGAGGAATCACCATCTACGCCAAGAACACTTCAGTCACTTACAAAGACACTAAAATCAACATTGTTGATACTCCGGGTCACGCCGACTTTGGTTCTGAAGTAGAGCGAGTATTGCGTTCCATCGACTCAGTGCTTTTAGTAGTGGACGCTCAAGAAGGTCCCATGCCCCAGACTCGGTTTGTGCTCAAGAAGTCTCTTGAGCTTGGCCTCAAGCCGATTGTAGTCATCAACAAGATTGATAAGCCAGCCGCTGATCCAGACAAGTGTGAAGAACAAGTACTTGAACTCTTCCTTGAATTGGGAGCTGACGATGATCAGTCTGATTTTCAGGTAGTATATGCCATCGGACGCGATGGGGTAGCTAAACGCAAGTTGACCGATGAATTGGTGGACATCTCACCAGTCCTAGACACGATTCTGGAAACCGTACCAGCCGCTAAGGGTTACACCGAGGGTGACGAATTGCGAGCTCAAGTATTCAACCTCGGCTACGACAATTTCTTGGGCCGACTGGCAGTAGCTCGTATCTACGAAGGTAAAATCTCAAAAGGTCAGCAGCTGTTTATTAAATTTGAAGGCTCTGACGTAATAAAGAAGGGAAAGGTGGTGAAGATGTCTGGCTATAAAGGAGTGTCTCCGGTTGAGATGGATGAAGCATTTGCGGGAGACATTGTACTCATCGCGGGACTCGAAGATATCAATATTGGTGAGACGTTGACTGATAAAGAAGACGCTGAGCCGTTTACGGCGATTCACGTGGATGAGCCAACTATCGGAATGGAGTTCATGGTCAACTCCTCTCCATTTGCGGGCCGAGAAGGAAAGTACGTGACGTCACGACAAATCGCTGCTCGACTGGAAAAAGAACTGGAAATTAACGTTGGTCTACAGGTAGACTTCACGAGTGAAAACATTAAAGTGTATGGCCGAGGAGAAATGCACATCGCGGTACTCTTAGAAAACATGCGCCGGGAAGGGTATGAGCTGTCTGTCTCACAGCCACAGGTAATCATCAAAGATATCGAGGGTGTAAAATCAGAACCATTTGAAGAAGTAACGGTGGATATTCCTGGTGAATACCAAGGAGCGGTAATCGAGCGACTTTCCAACCGTGGTTTCATCATGCAAAACATGGTGACCAACGGAGACCAGATGCGTCTGTTGTTTGAAGGACCGACTCGAGGTCTCCTGGGCTACAAAAACCAGTTCGTGGTAGACACTAAGGGAGAAGGAATTCTCGCTTCACAAGTAATCGGTTTCCGACCGTACGCGGGAGAAATCAAGAAGCGAAAAGCTGGTTCAATGATTTCAATGGCAGCTGGAAAGGCCCTTGGCTTCTCACTGGCCAACCTCCAAACTCGCGGTGAAATGTACATCGGCCCAGCAACTGAGGTCTACGAAGGAATGGTGATTGGAAACACTTCAAAGGGTGAAGAAATGATGGTGAACCCAACTAAGGGAAAGCAACTTACCAACATGCGAACCTCTGGAACAGATGAAGCAATTAATCTCATCCATCCTAAGTTAGTCACTATTGAGTTTGGTCTAGAGATTATGGCTATCGATGAGTATCTCGAAGTGTGTCCGGTATCTATCCGACTGCGAAAGAAGTACCTCAAGGAGTCAGACCGAAAGAAACAATAATTGTAGTGAGCGGAAAAGACGAAAAGCTGGCCCTTGAGGGCCGGCTTTTCGTCGGGTGGTATACTATATTTGTAAGATTATTTAGCATCTTGTTTGTGTTGCTGGCGGTGACTATCGGGGTGATGTGGAGCGTCGGGAGTTTTGCTGGAGCCAATACGCGGACGAAAATGGTGATATTCAAAACACGACCTATCAAGGGGCGCTAGATTCTGCGCAAACTGCCACCGATAGCATCTCAGATGCGAGTACGGTGCAAATCGAAATATACCAACGGATAGCGTTTGCCCCTGATACCATTTTAGTAAATCTCTCCGGTCGCAATCTCGCCGGTTCACTTCAAGTAGAAATTCGTAAACTCTCAGAGGTCGAAGTACTGGATATAAGTAGTAATGATTTCACCGGATTACCCGCCGAAATTGGTCAATTATCAAAATTAAAAACCCTCGATGTCTCAAATAATCCCCTGACCGGATTACCGCGATAAATTGGCCAGCTCCAAAATCTCGAGCTGTTTGACCTGTCTGGAATCCAGTACTCAGCCCAAGATTTGGCCGCCATCAAAGCCCAGCTGCCGAGCACAACCGTAGTGATTACCTAATAACCCCTCCCGTTCTCATGCTGTCTTGTATCCGCACTCATCCCAAGCAGACCCTCTGGGGTGCACTGGTCGTTGTTTTTGTTATACTACTGGTTATGACAGACACCTTTCGGTTTATAAAAACGCTTTATCTGATTGCGCGGGCCACTCCGTACGAGCAGGCGGGCACGGGAGCTGGCTCGATTCAATTTCTTGGCGATAGTACCGGCTACGGGACGGGTGCGAGTAGCGGAACGTACAGTATTGCCGGTCGAGTCGGGGCTGATTATCCAGCCTACGCCATTGAGAATCAGAGTGTGAACGGCCGGACCATTGGCGGTCTGCTAGAAGACACCCAAAATTTTTCCGGACAATTTGATTTGATTGTCTTACAAATCGGTGGGAATGACATTCTACAAAAACGTGTTACCGACCAAGTGCTGTCTGATTTAGAGACATTGCTCAAGCGGTTGGCCCCACATACAAAAGAAATAATCATGCTCACATCAGGAAATGTCGGCACCAACCCAACCTTTTTTGGAGCAGAAGCAGCCGAGTACGACGCCTTGTCTCGAGCCTACCGAGCCCAAGTAGTCGCCCTCGCCGACCGCACGCCACGCTACACCTACGTAGATTTGTTCGACGAACCCGAAGATGATACCTTTGCCCAAAACCCTAAACTGTATACCGCAATGGATGATTTGCACCCAAGTAATCAAGGATATGGATTGTGGTACTCAAAGGCGGAGAGTGCCTTTGCAAAAGCCTTAGAATAGAAATGAGTGATAAAGATGTCGGTAGCTGTACCTTGAACTCCGACAAATACAAAACACGCCCCGGACAGGAGCGTGTTTTAGAAGTTAGTGGCTGTAGGATTAGTTAATTCCTCCAGCAGGTTGTCGCTTCATGTCATTGCTCGGTGCCGAGGCTAGACTCGTAATGGTGTAGACGAGGAGTGCTGCACCGGAGACACCTACGATAAGGTAGACGGCGTTGGTGAGTAAGGTATCGACTCCGAAAAGAAACGATACTAGGTTGAAGTTCAGCAGACTAATTAATCCCCAATTCAGGGCACCAACGGCTGCTAGGATACTGGTAGTTGTTCGCATATATTATATATTATATTTGATAACTTGTATATTATAACAAATTGTACAATATTTTAAAGGGGGTGCACTGTTATAAAACAATAATCATATTCTGTGAATAGCAAAGATGATGAAGGTTAGAGTATCTATAAACGGGGAAGATAAGCAGCGGCAAGCTTGGGAAAGCAGACTTTGATTTGGTACACTAGGGCATGCGCACGCTGTGTAGTGTCAGAGTTGAGACAAAGTGTTTCGGCTGAAACTAAACAGCCTAATTGCAGTATTATAAAAGTATGACAAAAATAATTTTTATTGGGTTGAGTGTCCTGACCGTCCTTCTGGTCGGTGGCTTTCTGGTGAGCTCTTCCTCAAAAGACGTAGTCTCTGAGCCGACACCGGCTTTTCTGGTGGCGCCAGTACAACACGCTTCATTTGGCCTGACGTTTGCCGAGCTGAACATCCTGAATGACCCGGTCGGCGAACTACAACTGTATGCCGGTCTGGGTATGCCTGATGTTATTTTTATCTCGGATATACACAGTGACCATTTCGATGTTGATACTCTAGCCGGTGTGGTGTCTGCCAGCACGACGATTATTGCTCCGCGGGTGGTGTTTGATGAGCTGCCGGCCTTCCTAAAAGATAAAACCATCGTAATGGCCAACGGCGACTCCCACACAATTGGCACGCTCATGTTTGAAGCGGTACCGATGTACAATCTACCGATGGAAGGCGAGGATTATCGTCACGTTAAGGGAGCTGGCAATGGATATCTCCTGGAGTCAGCCGGAACCAGAATCTACATAGCCGGAGACACCGAAGATATACCTGAGATGCGAGCCTTAGAAGACATCGATGTGGCCTTTATCCCCATGAATCTGCCGTTTACTATGGATGTGGCTACGGCCGCTGCCGGAGTGCTGGCGTTTAATCCCGACATTGTGTATCCGTATCATTATCGAGGGTCGGATGGTCTGGCTGATGTTCGTGAATTTGAACGGCTGGTGACGCTCGGGAATCCAGACATACAAGTGAGACTGCTTGACTGGTACGCAAAATAGGGAATGAAACGCTGGATTAAAAATCACGGGGGAGCGCTGGCCTTAGCGGGCGTATTTCTCTCGCTCAACCTGGTCTTCTTTTTCCTTTCTCCGGATCAGATAGTTGAGTACGTCGGCGTGGAAAATACTTACCTCACCGTCTTTCTAATCGCGTCAGTCGGAGGACTCAGTGTAATCACGAGCGGTGTCCTGTATGCTTCAATCATCGCGTTTGCGGCTGGCGGCGCGTCGCCCTGGCTTTTAGGCTTAGTGGGTGGGATTGGAATCGCTATTGGAGATAGTTTAGTCTTTTATCTCTTTAGTCACACTTCTAAAAAACTCTCACCTCGCTGGCAAGAGAAAGTAACAAAAGTAAAAGAGAAGGTCGAACATTTACCTTCTACGGTACAGTACGTGCTGATATATCTATACCTAGGTTTTACTCCGCTGCCAAATGATATCTTGATGTTTTTGCTCGCCGTTCTACGCTTTCAGTTCTGGCAGGTGTTTCCGTTTATACTGGCCGGGACAATCACCGTTGCGACTCTCATTGCCTATCTGGGTGAAGCCCTTCCTTTTTTATAGTAATGCTGTATAGTTCTGCACATCAGATAAAATGGATTACTTAATACCCATCGTTCTAGTGCTTCTTTCAGGGCTTTTTTCAGGCTTAACACTAGGACTTCTCTCTCTCGATACTCAAACGTTGAAACGGCGTGCCAAGCACGGCGACCTAGAGGCAAAAGCAATATATCCCGTTCGTAAACGGGGTAATTTATTGCTGACCACCTTGCTACTAGGAAACGTGGCAGTAAACACCACGTTATCTATTTTTCTAAGTTCTATTGCCTCAGGCATTATGGCTGGAATCATGGCCACCACTCTCATTGTGTTGTTTGGTGAAATCATCCCACAAGCGGTTATTTCACGCTATGCGATGTGGTTTGGCGCCAAGACATTGTGGTTTACCAAATTCGTCGTGTTCATTGCCTATCCTATTGCGCGACCGATTGCGATGGTATTGGACTATTTCCTGGGTAATGAGCTCCCTACAACCTACTCAAACAAAGAATTAATGGACATTATTTCTGAACACGAAGACTCGGAACACAGCTCGATTGACGAAGATGAAGAAAGAATCATGCATGGTGCGCTGCAGTTTTCACATATGCGCGTGCGGGAAGTGATGACACCCGAAGCTGAAGTGGTGATGTATGACAAAAACCAACGGTTATCCCCAGCGTTTTTCGCGGAAGTGAATAATTCTGGCTTTTCAAGGATTCCGGTGTACAGCGGAAACAGAAGTAACGTCGTGGGGATTTTGTACGTTAAAGATTTGCTGATTGAGAAAGAAGGGGTTGCTCTGGATGAAACTGCCGAAGCTTTTGATACCGGGTTCATTCAGGTGAAAGGATCTGACCTACTCGATGTGGTTCTTGGCAGAATGCTCAAGCGACGCCAACACCTGGCTATCGTCAAAAACAAAAATAACCAGTTTCTGGGGGTCATCTCCATGGAGGACGTTATCGAAGAAATTATCCAGCAGGAGATTGAAGATGAGGATGATGGGGACTAAATATAAAAAAGACTCTCAGTGAGAGTCTTTTTTATACACCGAGCGTTTTGAGGAATTCGGTCAGCTCGGGACCGGCTATCTTGCGGTACTGGTTGGGCTTGAGTTTTCCCAGTTCTATATTCAAAATTCGGTTTCGCTTCAGCGACTGCACTTGGTAGCCCAGCGCCGCACACATCCGGCGAATCTGGTGTTTTTTTCCTTCGGTGATGATAAGCATGAAGCGCTTGTCATTCTTGGTGCTCGCCTCCACTTTGGCTGGCTTGGTCCGGTAGCCTTCGATATCTACTCCCGCTTCCATGGCTCGTTTGAACATTCCAGAGAGCGGTTTGTCCACCAGTACCTCATACTCTTTTTCATTCTTGTTTTCCGGACTGAGCAACGGTCCAGTAATACGACCATCATTCGAGAGAATCATTAGACCTTCAGAGTCTTTGTCGAGCCGACCGATAGGGGAGACGTGGGTGATGCCGTAGTCTGCCGCTAGCTTCATAGCGATATCCGTTTCGTGTGCTGCTGGAGAGTGGGTAATGACGCCGCGGCCTTTGTAGTACGCGTAATAGCTTTTGGTCTTGGTTTTTCCGACCACCGCTACGGTGTCTGATTCTTCGACACTTTGACCCATAGCGGCCTTTTTTCCATTGACAGTAACCTTGCCAGCCGCAATCAAAACATCAGCTTCACGACGGGACGCGACACCAGTGTGCGCTAGGTATTTGTTTACTCGCATCGGGAATTCCATAAGGCGTTGATTATGACACAAATATCTTTAATTTTCAAGCGTTCAGGCGCAGAACACCGACAAAACCAAATATTCATCCACCAGTCGAGCCCACACAGCCATCCTACAAAGGGCCACCCTTTGACAAAGGGTGGCCCTTTGTATATCGGTAGAGTTGTTCTAATCCGGTAATCGGCTGTTAGATTGGTGGATTCTGGTGCACTCAATGCGCAATCGTTGTTTCATTTTATTGGGTTTCGTGCCAGTATTCAGGTATCCCCAAGATATGAAACTCGCTTCACCACCAGACCTGAATGACGAAGAAATTGTAGCCAAGACACTGGTGGACAAGCAGTTTTTTGGTGAGATTGTGGATCGCTATGAGGCTAAGCTCAAGCGTTACGTGGCTAGACTAGGTGTTCGCAATCCCGAAGATCAACTGGATGTGCTGCAAGACGTGTTTTTGAAGGTCTACAAGAACCTCAATGCCTTTGACAGCTCGCTACAATTTTCTTCGTGGATTTATCGCATTACCCACAATGAAGCGATTTCTTGGTACCGCAAGAAGAATGTGCGGCCCGAAGGTCACCTGATTGCTGATAGCGAAGAGCTGATTGGTTTTTTGTCTGCCAAGGAAGACACTCAGGACCAGGACTTTGATAAGACCGTCAACGCCACCGAGGTAAATGCCGCGCTACTTAAAATTGAAGCTAAGTATCGTGAAGTGATTATTCTGCGGTTTTTTGAACATAAAGAGTACGATGAGATTTCCGATATTTTAAAAATTCCGGTGGGTTCAGTGGGCACACTGCTCCACCGGGGTAAAAAACAGCTCGCGAATGAATTAAATAGTGAGGCTATACGTATGTAAGTTGAGGAATATGAACGAAAATAACCCCCACAATAAAAAGAATCTCAAAGACACACTGCTGAGTATGATAGAGGCAGAAAACGTGCGGCCCCGTTCGCGGATGTTTTTCAGGGGTCGCGAGTGCGCGATTTGGGCTTTATGGTTTGCCTCGGTGGTGGTTGGTGCCTTGGCGGTCGCCATCTCAGTGTTTGTGGTGACTCATCGTCAATATGGGATATATGAAGCCACCCACGAAAATTGGTTTACGTTTATGGTAGAAGTCTTGCCGTTCATCTGGGTGATTGTCTTTGGCTTAATGGCATTTTTGGCTTCGTACAACATAAAACACACGAAAAGAGGTTATCGCTACTCCATCGTTACCGTTTTGGCCAGTAGTATCGTCTTGAGCTTTGCTGGAGGCTCAGCGCTGCAGTTCTTTGGCCTGGGCTACTCAATTGATGCGATTTTGGGGGACCAGATGCCGATGTATATGTCGCAGGAAAAGATTGAGCACCAGCTGTGGCAGCAGCCTGCCGAAGGAAGACTGATTGGCAGGCAGGTCGCCGCGACCGTCGCTACGTCCAGTGTGGTGGTCTTTCAAGATACTACGGGCAGTAGGTGGAGAATTGAGATACAAGAGTTGTTACCCGCCGATATACAACTACTAGCTTCGGGCGAAAACGTGCGGTTGTTGGGTCAGACCATGAACGAGCAAGCCAGAGTATTTCACGCCTGCGGGGTGTTTTCCTGGACGATGAACCGCGAAGTGACCATGCAGCAGATGAGTGAGCAGCGCGAATCGTTCCTCGGCCGGGTGAAAGAAATGGCGCAGCGGACCGAAGGCTCCATTGCTGATTTAGAGAAAGACTTATTTGCCGATGCTACGAGGATTGACGAAAAAACCATGCCCGTGTGCGCCAATATCGCCGCCATGCGGCGGTAAACCAACACCAGTAGATTTTGTACGAAATAGTCGCCACAGATTGATTTTAATGAAATTTATGGTGAAACTTGCAAAGATTGGAATAGGAGAGTAGTATGAATACATCGGAGCGACCATTTTCTGCTTAGGCAAAGCGGAAGTAGAGCAGCTAAACTCTTATACGTATAAAATACTCTATTTATGAACGTACTTACACTTACTCAACGAAGAATTTCAGCAATAACCTTTGCCGGAATAGCAATGGCGTCCCTATTACTCACTGCCCTACCAATGGCTTTTTATGTAGCGGAAGCTAACGGTGATACTCAAGCCTGTACCACACAGGTCGAGGATAATTCAGATATTGGCAATGTGGAGAACACAAACACAAATCAATACTTCACCACTATTCAGAACGCGATTAATGACTGTGACACAGAGGATGGACACACAATCGAAGTTGCTGACGGTGCTACGACAGCTTTGTAGTAGATAAAGAACTAACCATTCAGTCAACAAACGGTTATCCGGCAACTTCTGTCGATGGTCCGAACTCAATTCGTGCAAACAACGTTGTAATAGACGGATTCACACTTAAGAAAACAAATCTTGATAATGGCGTGCGAGCAATCACAATTGACAAAGAAGTAGGTACAGACAATGTGGTTATCAAGAATAACTATTTTACAAATATTAAATCAACCGGTAAAGCTGAAGGCATTTGGGTAGAAGAAGGAGTTGGGGTGATCATCGACAATAACATCTTTGATGGAGTTTCCGGTGTGGGAGCTAAAGCGATTATGGCTATGGATTCTGTTACCTCTGGCTCAGTGTCAAATCTGACCATCACAAACAACGTTATTAAGAATATTGATGGCGGTGGTGAGGGTAGTTATGGAATCTTCATCAATGGAGCTAGTGACGACCTACTCATTTCTGGAAATGAAATAAGTGAAATCGATGGCTTATTTATCTTTGGTATAGGACTTGGAGGTGATACCCCTGGAGCAGAAGTGACTAATAATAACGTCATTATTAGCAACCCTGGTGGCAATGAGTATGGCATCGGTGTAGCTGGTAGTAATCAAAATGATATTGTAGTCGAGTTTAATAATATTATAACTAATTCTGATAGCAATCAGGAAGACGTGGGAATGTACCACGGGGCTGACAGTGATCTCGATGCCGGTAAAAACTGGTGGGGAGATGTTACTGGTCCAAGTGGCGAGGGATCTGGAAGTGGTAGTGCAGTTGGACCGGGCATTGTGTTCGAGCCTTGGCTCTGCGGACCACTCGCGTCTAACCCAGCTGGTTCAGTAAATGGATCTTGTACAAAAACAACTCTTGAAAATGTTTCTCCTACTGCAGGAACAGTATTACTATCTAATGTTGGAACTTTCAAACTAACCGTAGATGCTGATGATGAAGTCAACACCCTATCTGAACTAGAAATAGATCATAGTATGGAAGGTTCACTATCAGAATTCAGTGTGTATGCTGATGAAGGTAATCCTTACGGAACTACAGCTGATAAACAAGAATTCGAATCAAAAGGAGTTAACGTTACTTATGCTGCTGCTTCTCAAAAGTGGGTAATCGACTTTGGAAAAGATATGTCAGATGCATTCGTAGCTAATGAAGGTATTACCTTTTATCTAGTGATTAAAGACGAAGCTGGAAATGAGCTTGGTTCAATGTCACCAACTTCAGCAGATAATACGTTTGCCTATACAGTTACAGCGGACGAGACTCCTGAAGTCGTTGTGATTGACTTGAGTCCCGTTACGGTTAACGCGGGCAGTGTAGCAGGTGCTTCTATTGACTATAGCTCACGCCTTACCGACGGCAACACTGAAACTACAGGCATACTCCCTAAAACGACTATCACTTCCAGTGTAGCGAATGTAACTATTCCCGATAGTACGACCGTAACGGGTCCTGCAGGATGGAATGGCGTCATTGATTTGCCTAGCGCCGGCTCAAGTGGAGGAACGGCACCTTCTGGATTTTCGGTCGGTGGTACGGTAATTGAAGTCGGTTCGCCGAGTGTTACTCTCAACTTCGACAGAGCCGTAAAAATAACACTACTTGGAGTAACAGGTGATGTTTGATACAAGCCCGCAGGTTCGGATACGTGGCAAACGATAGATACGCAGTGCACGAGCGCAACGGATTCTGGCAATATCAGTTCAGGCGAATGTTACTTCACAAGTGGTAACGATACAGTCATTTGGACTTACCACTTCACCTCATTTGGTGGACTGAATCCTGTGCTCACGTCGAGTGGAGGTGGTAGTGGTGGTTCTTCAAGTGGTACTCTAATACGAGACAGAGTTGAACCAACTCCATTAGTCCTTGGAGCTTCAGATTCACCACAAACAGCTACTCAAGAGCTCACAGGTGTGCTCAGCGGTATCAGTGCAATATTGGTTAGTATCCAGTCAGGTAATGAAGCTGGAGACCTTTCAAATGAAGATACCGAAAAGCTTATCATCCAGCTTGGTGAAATTGTCACAGTTTTATCGGGAATGTTTCGGTAAGTAAGTAGATTTAGCAAAGTAAAAAGACTCCTTCTGGGGTCTTTTTTGTTTTACTCAGCGTAATCAGGCTGTATACTAAGAGAATACAAGTGCTATGGATACTCACAAACCAAAATCCTATTCCCTCGACCGGCTGCAAAAGACCGCGCTATCGCTGATGGCGATACTGACGCTAGTGACGTTTGTGGGAGCCAATCTCCAGGCTATTTTGTGGCAGTCTTCAGACTGGTTGGTCTCGACTGTTCTACCGGCTACGGTGATTGATCTGACCAATCAGGAGCGCTCAGAGCTCAATGCTACGCCTTTACAGCGAAACGCTACACTAGATGCGGCAGCGACGCTCAAAGCTAAGGATATGGCCCAAAACGAGTATTTCTCGCACTTTAGTCCCACTGGCGTGTCCCCGTGGTATTGGTTTGACGAGGCAGGCTACGTGTACGCTCACGCCGGGGAAAACTTGGCAATTCACTTCACTGACTCGACTGAAGTGGTCGAAGCCTGGATGAAGTCACCGACGCACAGAGAGAATATTGTCAACGGCACATACACTGAGATTGGCGTCGGGACGGCCAAGGGAACCTATGAAGGATATGATACAGTCTACGTCGTGCAGTTGTTTGGTGCCCCTGGGGTGCCAGCGGTCAGAGTCGCTCCAGCGGTGATTGAGCCACCGATTACTCCGCCGCCAGTAGTTCCAACTACCCCTGAGGTGGCTGCTGCCCAAACTCCAGTAGAAATCATCCCCGAACCAACGACTCCATCTGAGACGACACAACCATCAGTTGAGGCCACCCCAGAAATCCCGGTCGTCCTGGCTCAAAGTGAGTCTAGAGAAGAGGTTCCTCTCTCTACAAAGGGTGGCCCTTTGTATAGTTCGACTGAACCGGAAACGATGAGCAATCAAGAAATAGTGATCATCGAAAGCCCAATTATTGCCACCTCCTCAGGGCTAGCCGTAGCCAATATTACAATTGACAACCCGTCCCACGCCGGAGCGACCACTGTTGCCTCCTTTGCCACCAAACCCAACGCGCTACTTCAGTTCGTGTATCTAGGTCTAGCAGCACTCATTTTCCTATTACTCTCAGCTTCTTTGGTGCTGGAAGCTAGACAGCTGCGCTTTGTGCAGGTGGCCTATAGTGTGATGCTTTTGTTTGGTATGGGGGGATTATGGTTCCTTAATTCACTGTTGACCAGTGGAGCGGTGATTATTTAAAGCCGTCGGAGGCTGACTGAACGGGGAAAATGGTTTCAACTTACCGCCAAATCGTTTACTATGCATGATATGAATAAGAAATCGGTCACGTCCGCAGTTTCCATCGCACCCGCTTTGGCGACCTCAGAGCAGTCGCACCCCCTGTATGCTTCGCAGCCAGCGGCTGGCTTTCCGTCTCCAGGAGACGACATGGTAGAGCAACCACTGGATTTGAATGATTTGCTGGTGGAGAATCCTACCGCAACGTTCTTTGTGCGGGTGACCGGAGACTCGATGGAAGGCGCCCGGATATTTTCTGGCGATGTGTTGGTGATTGATAGATCTATCGAGCCCGAGCCCGGCATGATAGTGGTGGCAGCGGTGTATGGAGAGCTGGTAGTAAAGCGTCTGCAAAAAACCCCTACCGGCCATGTCCTGATGTCTGAAAACGAAGGGTACGAACCGATTTCGATAGATGAAGTGGAAGGGTGCTTTATTTGGGGGGTGGTGACGGGCAGTGCCCGGGTTTTTTAGGTAATGTAAGAAGTCACATCAGTCTGCGTCATAAGGGATATGACAACAACCAAGCACTCTCGGCTTTTCTATTGGCTGTACGCGACCATTATATTGCTCGGCTTCTTACTTGTACCCGCGGTCGCTAGAGCGGCCAGTACAGACGTGGGAGTCTGGATTCCGTACTGGAGCGAAGAGGCGGGGACCGAAAGTGCACTGAAAAACATTGAAAATATAGACATTATCTATCCATTTGTGTTTGAAGTCACGAGCAGCGGTATTCCGGTCAATAAAGTTGATTTTAGTGACAAGCACTGGAAAGAATTGATGAAAGAAGCCAAGGAACGCGACATACCGGTCATTCCCACCATCGCGTGGTTTGATGGAGCGGCTATGGATCAAGTGTTGAGTAATAAAACGTGGCGTTCTGTACACGTGCAACTGATCGCCTTATACGCTCGTTTGTACGAAGTAGATGGAATTAATATTGATTACGAGCAAAAGCTCGCCTCGACCAAAGACGATTTTTCACTGTTTCTCAAAGAGCTCAACCAGGCGCTGGGTGATAGAACGCTCACCTGTACCGTTGAAGCCCGTATGTTGCCAGAGCGGCGGTATCTAAATGTGCCAGCCAACATCCAATACGCCAACGATTACGCAGAGATGAATAAACACTGTGACTGGATTGAGATCATGGCCTACGATCAGCAGCGAGCAGATATTATACTCAATAAAGAGCGACAAGGCGTGCCGTACATGCCGGTGTCTGATGTAGATTGGGTGGAGGATGTGATTGAGCTGGCACTTAAAGATTTTGATGCCGATAAAGTCATGCTCGGAGTGGCTACCTACGGCCGAGCCTGGGACGTGACCGTGACCGCTGATTGGTACAAAGACTATACCAAGGTCGCTACGCTAAATAACCCGCGCATTTTGGAGCTAGCCAAGAAGTATGATTCGCCGATTGGGCGTTCGGCCGGCGGCGAGGCGGTGATTTCTTATTTCCCCGAAGACTCAGTGTGGAAAATCTTTAATCAGCTGCCGACTCCTAAGGGGACGCCAAAGGGCTATGAAGCGGCCGCCAAGGCTTTGCTGGTAGCTACTCTGGCTGACGTGGAGATTCCGGTGCGGTTTATCACTTGGAGTGATGCTCGGTCAATTGAAGATAAGTTGGGCTTGGTGGACAAGTATGGTTTGAAGGGGACGGCGGTGTTTAAGGTTGACGGGGAGGAGGACTCGAAGCTGTGGAAGTTGTTCTAGGTATGCGTTGGGAGTGGTGTTGCTGCCGTAGTTGGTGGGGACGTATCCTTCACACGTTCCGATGTTGTCTGCTGAAAACGGGCACTCTGTCATCGCAGCACGCTCAGTATACGTCCCCACCAACTACTTCCGTGTACTGAGTCGTGGTGTAAAAAAGCTGCCTTAGGCAGTTTTTTGTTGGGTGAAGATGTTGGTGGTGAAGTATTTTTCTAGTGCTTGGTAGACGTGTTTCTTTAGGTCTTCGGTTGTCTCGATGGCTTTGGCAAATGGGACCCAATCAAAATTGGAGGCTTCTACTTCGGTGGCTTTTGTGAGGTCGATTTCCACTCCATCTTTGAGCTTCATGAAGTACCAACGGTGGGCTTGACCGAGTCGGGATTTGGATGAATCTTCTACCGAATTCACATCTTGATATACGGTCCAGATTGGGTACTCGGTTACTAAATCGAAGTCTGATTCTTCCAGGCCGATTTCTTCTTTTAGTTCGCGCCACAGAGTAGTCCTAGTGTCTTCACCGAGATCAATTCCACCTTGTTGAAATTGCCAGACTCCGACTGGATGTTGAGCTCGTTGAAAGAGGGCAACTTCTCCTTTTGAATTATAAATTACGGTGCCGACTCCGGCTCTGAAAAATCTAGTGTCAATTGCTGTTTTCATAGAGGGACAGAATATCATAGATTGGTATACTAGGGATAATGAAAGATTCTTGGATTGGACTACTCGATTGCAATAATTTCTTCGTATCTTGCGAACGGCTGTTTCGGCCGGACTTGACGGGGAAGCCGGTGGTGGTGCTCTCGGGGAATGATGGCTGTGTCGTCGCTCGCTCTCAAGAAGTAAAGGACATGGGTATTCCGATGGGTGTCCCTTACTTTCAAGTAAAGGACATACTCCAGAAAGCTAGTACTACAACGTTTTCTTCTCATTTTGCCCTGTATCGAGATATTTCACGTCGTGTGTTCACAGTGATGCGTGAGGAGATAGATTCAGTACAACAATACTCAGTAGATGAAGCGTTTTTCTTGTGTAATAGTTCAGATAATGACTTAGCTCAACAGATTAAAGCGGCGGTGGAAAAGCGGGTTGGTATCCCGGTATCGGTGGGAATTGCGCCTACCAAGACGCTGGCCAAGTACGCCAATACTCGTGCTAAAAAAGAGAGCGGTGTGCATTTTCTGGATATGCAAAACTGGTCCCATGACTGTGAAAAAGTGCCGCTTTCAAGTATTTGGGGCGTCGGTGGTCAGATGGAAATCCGTTATAAACAGCACCAAATTGTTACCGTGTCTGATTTGCTGTGCGCGGAAAACAGCCGTATTCAGCAGGTGTTTGGCGTCCATGGCGTCCGGTTGAAACAGGAGCTTACGGGCTTACGAGCTTTGCCATTCACTCAAGCGCGAGAGCCGCAAAAGAGCATTATGAGCTCCCGGTCATTTGGCAAAGAGACAACTGACTCAGCCATTATTCAGGATGCCGTGGCTTACCATACGCGGCATGCACTGGAGAATTTGCGGTCGATGCAATCAAAAACCAGTGTCATTCGAGTATCAGTGCGCCCCAGTCGACATGGCGATTATCTGCTGCGTGGAGGCTCAAAAGAAGCAGTGTTTGCTGCTCCGACTGATAATACTATTGAGGTACTCAAAGTGGTGCAAAAGCTCACCCAGAGCCTCATAGAGCCCACTGTGCCCTATAAGAAGGTGGGCGTAGTACTCTCTGGCTTCACGTCCAGTGAGACAGTCCAGCAATCACTGTTTGCGGATGAAGCAGCCCGTAAATCAGATGCGCTCATGCCGGTGATTGATCTGCTCAATAAGCGTCTAGGGAGAGATGCTGTTACGTTTGGAAGTCACCTCAAGACCACGCAGTGGCAGTCACGCAGCGAGCTCAAATCGCCCTCTTACACCACCCAGTGGCCAGACCTGAAAGAGGTGGTGGCTTAGACTCCACAAAGGATAATCGACATTTGTACTTGATATTTTCTGGGGGTCGTGTCTGTGAAAAATGAATTAAAGTGTTTAAAACAAAGACACTCTGAAGGATAAACGGGCAGAGCTAAATAGTTATCAACAGTGGTTCTCGGACAGAAGCGCCAAGGTTCAGTGAACTGTAGATATAACAGATGAGGCAGAGTGAACATTTCCCGGCTGAGATTTCCTCCTACCTAAAACCGTTCGCTTCTCCATAAATCTCAATGGGGAACCTTTCTCTCGTACAACGCAGGAAAGAGATTGGTTATTTAACACTAAAAATAAACAGGTTCGCAAAAACAACAGATGTTGGCTTCGCGCAGCGAGTGGTCAGACTACAACTAGTGCCGTAAGCGGAAACCTAACCACTAGATCTACTGCAGCCACAGAAATTCGGATATTAGGTGCAAATCACTGCACTTTAGAAGCGGCAGACGTGCACAACCCAACACTGACGGCCTTCGCTACCCCTACCTTTTAATCAGTAGAAAGAGTGTTGGTACGTAAAAAACTACTCATCGTTACCAGTGGTTTTTTTGTTTGTGGGCAGTGCGTACAAACCGACTGGTCCGAGTTGGTAATATAAGATATTAATTAATTTTGTTTCTGCCGATATTATTATCTCGCTAGCGAGTCCCTTGTGCTTTTTTATTAAGTTCATTGTATTTTTGTGGGCGTACTCTTCCTGATCGTCTTACTAGCATTGTTTGCTTAGCGCATCTCCGATAGAATGAGAGCATCTATGTACCAGAAACACTCACCGAATTCGCTCTATCACAGCTTGCTCAGAGTCTCGCTGCTGGTCTGTGCTATCGCGCTGGTGTTTGAGAATGGAATCTTGTCTGAGAGCACGGCGGTATTGTCACAAAACACGCACTCGTACCTGGCCAGTGCTGTCGGTATGTCAGCGGGCGTGGCACCCACTGAGCTCAATCAATACACGGCCCAGCTCACGCAAAAAGAACGTGAGCTCACAGCTCGGGAAGCATCGCTGTCAGAGCGGGAGATTGCCGACAGTCTATCGACTGCCCCGGGTTCCAGTTCAAATCAGCGGGCTACCTATATATTGTCGAGTATCCTGTTTGTTTTGCTGGTCTTAATTCTTCTGAACTACACCTTGGACTACTTACGGCAAAAAGAAGCTCGACAAGCACAGACTGTGTAGTGCTCGATAATTTGCCCGTCCGGGCAAGGGACAATTCAACCATAAATATGGTGATTAGACCGCTGGTCGTTTTGCTGCATTTCTCAATTATACTTTTTGTGGAGGTGGTCAAGAAGCAAAACAACCGATTCACGCTGACCTCAGCCGAGATGGCAATGTAAACCTGATTGACTGCTCGATTCTGTTGTTTAACTGGACCGGATAGGTTGAGCTGGGAGTGTGAGTAACGTGCAAAATGTGTTTGTCAGTTGCGTATACTAAATGTGTATGTCTTTTCTCCAAAGACTTAAAGGTAAAGGTGTCAGGAGTGGCGATGGCCTTTTGCCTGACGCTGAGGAAACGGCGGCGAACAAGGTCGCTCAGCTGTTTGTTGATATCTACCAGACGGAAAGAATGATTGTGGTGTACGCACAGTTAGCTGGTGCCGACAGGAACGACGTTCATGTGTCGATAGAAGGTGACGCCAATATAGTTTTGATTGAAGGTCGTCGTGTGCGGCCAGAATACGTCGTATTTCCTGAAAAAGTTGTGCAAGGCTCTTTCGTGGCAGAAGAGTGCGTTTGGGGAGATTTTTATCGGAGAATTATTTTGCCGAAAAGTGTCGATATTGATAAGGCGGAAGCCAAGATAAAGAACGGTGTGCTGATACTCATGCTGCCGCTCTTGAAACCAGGCGAAAAAGAAAAAGGGCAGTTAAAAGTAAATGATGGAAGGAAACCCCCTCGTTCACGCGGAAAAGTTTAGATTTGTTTAGTTCTTATGATGTACCGTCAAACCACTTTTTTAACCAAAAACCTACTCGCACTACTATTTAGTGCACTCTTGGGGATGCTGTTTCTGCTCCCCGCTTCAGCTTGGGCCGCCAACCTAGTTATCTCTCCGGGTATTGGTAGCTATAGCGTCGGACAGACATTTACTGCTACCGTCCGAGTGGTACCAAACGGTGACATCATCAACGCGGTAGAGGCAGGAATGGAGTTCGACGAATCAGTGTTGTCTGTGGTGAGTATCAGTAAAGACGGATCGGCCATTTCCCTCTGGACAACCGAGCCCACCTTTTCTAATACCGCCGGAACGATTTTCTTTGGAGGTGACAGTCCGAGTCCCTTTACAACCACCTCAAACATTTTGCATATTACGTTCCGGACTCTGGCTGAAGGAGCTGGAGCGGTGGTGTTTTCCGAAGCTTCGGTTTTGGCGGCTGATGGACGAGGGACTGACGTGCACGAATCCTCCACTCCAACCACTTTCACGGTAGCCGCTCGCAGTGCACCGACTCCTGCCGGAGACGATGAAAATAATGATGAAGCTATTATCTTTCGTGACTCATCACGGCCACCAGAAATTGGTTCACAGACCTTCCTTGACCCAGACGTTTGGTACGACGCCGTCGATGGAGTATTCACCTGGACCTTGCCGTTTGACGTGAATGCAGTAGCCGTCGAAATTTCGAACAATCCCGTAAACCTGCCACAAGCTAATGAAGCGGCTGTCTACAACCCAGCGATTGAAGAGTTCGTGGTAAACCGGGAGGACGTCTTTGATGGAGTCCAGTACGTTAGTATCAACTTCCAGAACCAAGTTGGTTGGGGAGCAGTGACTAACCGCAAGCTGCAAATAGATACCACCCCGCCGGAACCATTTGCTATCAACGTAAAGACTGGTATGACTCAGAGCTCGTACCCACTACTTACTTTCCAAGCCGATGATAAGACATCAGGCATTGCCTCCTACGAGCTAACGATAGTAGCCAACGAACCTATCATCATCACCCCGGCAGAGGCAAGGCTCGGGTACCTGCTGCGAGACCTGGAGGACGGTACGTACACCGTAAAAGTAGTGGCCGTCGACCAAGCGGGGAATGTGAGAGAAAGTAGCGAAGCAGTTCTCATTACTGCCGGTTGGATAAAGCCAGCAGAAATGCTTGACAAAAGATTGTTCTGGGACTTTTTCACCGCCTTAAATTTGTTCATCTTCTTCCTGGTGGTAATCGTTATTCTGCAAGTTATCCAGTTCTGGTACGAGCACAAAAATCTGAAAGCAAAAGAAGAAAAACTGCGTCGCGAAATCCGAGAAAGACAGGACCAAATAGAGAAGATCTTCTCTGCCCTGCGCGATGAAATCTACAATCAAATCAATACTATTACCAAACAAAAACGCTTGTCTGCCAAGGAAAAAGAAGCCGTCGAAGGGCTGACCCAAGCGCTCGAAGTGTCCGAGACCTTGATAGAGAAAGAAATCAATGACGTAAAGACAATTTTGTAAGAATTCAAACCATCAACTCCGCGAATAAGTTCCAACAGAAACTGCACAACACGAATCAGCAGCAGTACTGAACCAGAAGACACCGAGCCAACGATAGGTGCTGATACTTCATCAACCACAGTGATGAAGTGAGCCCTGTCAATGTTCTAATGGGCTGTGACGGGGGTAACCTCTGTGTTTGATTCAGCTCCCATACTCCTCGGGTAAGGGCGGATTGGGAACTAAGTTCACCCCAAGGGCATTATCACTTTCAGCGTCGCCAGCGCTTGATAGGGCTTGCCCGCGAATCGTTTCAAGTGGTTGAAGTCACTGCTTGAGTCTCCCAAGATACCTTACTAAAACAAAGATAGTTCAAAGTCAGCACTCGTGCTGGCTTTTTTGTATTCTGATAAATACTGTATACTAACTGAATGGAATTGAGCAGAGTGGTAGAGTACGTGTTTTTCTTTGGCTTACTATTTTTAGCGGGCTACATGGTGTGGCTGATCATGGCTCCGTTTGTCAGCGCTCTGGCTCTGGCGGCCATCATAGTGACCATTTGTCACCCGTTGCACAAGCGCATTATTGAAAAAATGCCCTACCAGAATCGCACGTTAGCTGCGTTCTTTAGCACCATGTTTGTCCTGATTGTGGTTGTGATACCGCTGGTGCTCATATCTTCGCTGGTAGTGCGTGAAGTGGTGAGTTTCTATCAAGAGCTTGATTCTGGAGGATTAAGCATCCAATCGAGCATCGACCAACTAGAAACTACCATTCAGCAATACATCCCGGCGTTTCAGGTAGATCTGACTCGACAAATTCAACTCAGTGCCGAATGGTTTACTGGTAACTTGGGCGCCATCTTTGCCGGCACGGTGTCGACTGTCTTTGCCTTCTTGATTGCCTTGATTGGCTCCTTTTATTTCTTTAGAGACGGAAAAGAACTCCTGGAGTTGGTTATAAAAGCCAGCCCACTGCCAGACGATGAAGACCGAGTAATATTCAGGAGACTAGGGAATGCCATTCGTTCAGTTGCGACCGGAACAGTGCTGGTGGCGTTAATACAAGGCTCGCTGGTAGCGATAGGCTTTACCTTCTTTGGCATCGAGCGAGCTATTTTGTTTGGTTCCATTGCCTCAGTCGGGGCATTGATGCCGGGAGTTGGCACAACCATTGTGACGGCACCAGCCATTTTGTATCTCTTTTTCACCGGAGATACTGTTAATGGGATTGGTCTGGCAATCTGGTCGGTTTTAATAGTCGGATTTATAGACAATCTCATCGGGCCATACTTAATGGGTCGAGGAAATAATATGCACCCGTTCATTATTTTGATTTCTGTCTTGGGCGGGTTGTCATTATTTGGGCCAATCGGCTTCGTGATTGGCCCAGTGGTAGTAACTCTGTTTCTGGTACTGCTTGAGCTGTATAATCAATACATAGTAAAGGAAAGTAGTATTAAAGATATTTCTGACTATGATTAAACGTGAAAAAATTGAATCTGTCTTAAAAATTAACGGTGTACAACCAACATCTCCTGACGAGCAAATACGCTCCGTTCTACTCAGTGCCCGGTACACAAAAGATGAAGTAGACACAGCCATAATGGTGTTGCGAGAAAATACCAAAACCAACAAAGTTCGAGTCGATGGACTGCATAAAATTTTTCGGACGAATGAAGGATTGAGACCAGACGAAATATCACAACTCCTTGGTATTGAAGTAGATCTCAGTGAACGCGTCAAACCTTATGATGGTGAGGGCGATAAAGACTCCTTTCAATTCCAGAACATCATTATTGGCGTTCTCTCCTTCACCCTAGCAATTTTGGGACTAGTTTTTTACATGTATATCTACAAAATTGGAATATTCTACCCTAGTGTTGGAGCATTCTAAAATGAAACTTTCTCAGCTGGCTCAATCTTTCTTGTGTGGTGTTCTCGTCTTCCTGCTCATCGAGATCAGTCCTGGTGTATCAATTTTCAGTCATTCTTGGGGAGAGGTGGCCCATCTCGTCCAAAAAGAATCTGCCCACAGTTTTTCTGAATCTCCCCAGTTAGTGAAGTATGTTGCTAAGCAACAACCCTACGACAGCCTTATTCTTGTAGGTGATGTGCTCCTGGCGAGAAACATAGAGTTTTTAATGGATCAAAAAGGTCCAGATTACCCATATCGAGGACTAACTTTTGCTACTATCGCTCGCCGACCCGCAGTGGTGGGGAATTTTGAATCAAGCATCCCTCAAGAACACATACCGACGCCGGTTAAGCATACGCGCTTCTCTGTATCAGCAAGCTATATTCCTCAGTTGGCTTTGTCGGGCTTCACTCATCTTTCACTTGCCAATAACCACACTTTTGATTTTATTCAAGTTGGTTTTGAGAATACCAAGCATGTGCTTGAACAGAATCAACTGACATCATTTGGTCACCCGAATCAGCTCGATATAAATGGGGTGGAATTCATCGAAATACAAGACAAAATAGTTGCGGTGATAGCGGCTCACACTTTGTACCAGCTGCCAACTTACTCAGAGTTAAAGGTAGTGTTTGACTACGCTTCAGCGAGGAGTGATTTTCAGCTGGTGTATGTTCACTGGGGTACCGAGTACGTGTCTGTTCATGACACCAGGCAACGAGAAGCGGCAGAACGGTTCGTTGACGCGGGAGCTGACGTTGTCGTAGGTCACCATCCGCACGTCGTGCAGGATATAGAGCTGATTGCCGGAGTGCCGGTGTTCTACTCACTAGGTAATTATATATTTGACCAATATGATTCACAGAACACCCAAGAAGGGTTGTTGCTACAGCTGGAATTGGTCGGTGCTCAACCGCAAATCTCGCTGTTGCCGGTGACAAGTGAAGGAACGTTGTCACAGCCAAGGTTTATGAAAATAGATAGTCACGCACTTTTCTTAGAAAATTTAGCCGAAAGATCGGACCCTCAATTGAGAGAATCTATTAGAAGTGGACAGATTTTACTCAGTACGCAGGTTGCATCTTCATCAAAAATCGCTATGATAAGCCGATAAAATGCATACATATATGTTTAACAAATTTGAAATAATAGGAGGAGCAATAAGTATTCTGAGTATGGCCTTGGCACTTTACCTTATCCAGGCCAGTGATTTTCTTGGTCAGGTAGGAGAAAACGCACAGTCAGCTCAAGTGATGAGTGCAAACGATGCGATAGTCGTCGTATCGCAAGGAGAAAATGTAAATCAACTGCGCGCCGACGCGTTTGTAGAAGCATCAGATAATAAAGGTAATTTTAAGCGTATGGTCATTGATGATATTAAAATTGGGACGGGAGAAGAGGTGAAAGTGGATGATGTGGTGTCTGTGCATTATGTAGGTCAGCTTCAAAACGGACAAGAATTTGACTCGTCAAAGAAGCGTGGTGAACCGTTTGAATTCACCGTTGGAGCCGGTCGAGTGATTCAAGGATGGGAAGAAGGAGTGGTCGGCATGAAGATGGGAGGAGAGCGAGTACTCGTGATTCCACCAGAAAAGGCGTATGGAGAAGCCGGGATCGGCCCCATCCCCGGAAACGCGACTCTAGTATTCTCAATCGAGTTGCTTGAGATTAAATGATGAATGAACATAGGCTTAAAGGGCCTATTGTGAGTCTATGTCTTAATTCGCAATTTTCAAAGGCCGATTGCTGGAAAAAGGAAGTCCAAAGCTAGTAGATAAGCCATATTCCGCCGCCAATTCCTAGACGAAAGAAGTCCAAAGTTATGTGTATAAGCTTTGCTCAGCATTCCTAAGACTGTAACACTTAGATATATGAAAAAACCAGTCACATTTGAAATCATTAAACGTCAGCCCGGCACACTTGGTCGGGCTGGTGTTATTGAAACCCCTCATGGCGATATTGAGACCCCTGCTTACGTCGCCGTAGGAACCAAAGGTACTGTCAAAAGCCTCAAGCCTGAAGACATGCGCGACTACGTGGGTAATCAAGTAGCGTTAGCTAATACCTATCACTTGTTCTTGCAGCCCGGCGATGATGTCGTCAAAGCTGCTGGCGGACTACATAAGTTTGCCAACTGGGACATGCCAACCATGACTGACAGTGGTGGTTTTCAGGTATTTTCACTCGGTGCCGCGTTTGGAAAAGGGGTGACGAAATTTGCCGCCAACGCAGAGGAAGCTGAAAAAGATGCTCAGAAAAATGGTCTGAACGTCTACAGTCAGGAGTTTGCCTCAGAACACGGCAAGCTGTGTGTGATTGATGAAGAAGGGGTGACCTTCACCTCACATATCGACGGCTCCATGCATCGCTTCACCGCCGAGCGCTCGATTGATATCCAGCACAATATAGGAGCTGACATTATCATTGCCTTTGATGAGTGCACCAGTCCGACCGCTGATAAACAGTATCAAAAAGAAGCCATGGAACGAACGCACCGCTGGGCCAAGCGGTCCATCATGGCGCATAAGCAGAACTTCGAAGCCCTCAAGAAACAGGGGTTATACGGAGTAGTGCAAGGCGGCCGGCACTTAGACTTGCGAGCCGAAAGTGCCACCGCCTTGAGCGACATGGACTTCGATGGCTTTGGTATTGGCGGGAGTTTCTCCAAGGCTGACTTAGGAGATGCTCTGCGCGTAGTCAACGAAATCCTCCCAGAGGACAAGCCCCGTCACTTGCTGGGAATCGGGGAGCCAGAAGACATTCTCGAAGGGGTGTCACTCGGGTGTGACACATTCGACTGTGTAGCTCCTACCCGTATCGCGCGCACTGGAACTATTTACGAAAAAACTAACGACGGACAAAAGCGAATCAATTTGCTAAACGCAAAATACCAGCGAGACTTTTCTAAGCCCGACGAGTCGTGCGATTGTTACGTCTGCCAAAACTACACCAAGGCGTATCTGGCGCACCTATTCCGTTCGCGAGAAATGCTCGGCCCCCATTTAGCCTCACTCCACAACCTCTATCATATTGTAAATTTCACCAAACGACTGCGGGAGGATATTTTATTAAATTGAACATCTGTGGCATAGTATAGATAGTTAGCGAAGACGCAGGTGTTTTCAAAATAAGTTCATCACACAAAAAAGAGGAGAATCTCGATGCGAAAGTATCATCACCGTGACGTGCCCAGCAACCCCAAAAAAGAAGATTTTCTTCTTTTTTTGCAAGAGTTTTTTCCGTTCAATAGTGCAGACTATCTGCGCTGCGTCGCAGCTGAAGCTATAGCTGAAAAAGCGTTTGTAGATGTGCGACGTGAAAATGGTTTTAAGTACGTTGTTCATTTGCGCCGGGTGGCTATGCATGCCCTGGTTGCAATGGTAAAAACAGGAACTGTTGAAGCCAACTCGGTCATAGTGGCACTGCTACATGACAACATTGAGGATTTCCCTGGACAGGGCTGGTTCAGGAGAATTTGGGGCCAATTTGGTCTTGATGTAGCTGTCGGTGTCTGGTGGTGCTCTAAGCCTGCAAAAATCTGGTTCTTTAACAATAAGACAATGAGGGACCGGGTGTTCCATCTGAAGCTCCGACTGGCGCCAAGACGAATTTTGTTGGTCAAAATCTTCGACAGAATTGATAACCTCGGTGATATGTGGCTTGAGTACCACACTATTGAGTATCAACGGCAAAAGATTGCAGAAACTACAGCAGTGTATTTCCAACTGGCCAAGCGAAACAATATGGCTTATATCACGCTTGGGAAAGTCATTGTGATTGCCACCAAAAAGGTTGAGCGGTATTCTCAAAGGAAGACATAGTTGGCGTGAGTATTCACGCCAGCTTTTTTTATACTCGTATAAAAGGTATAGTACTAGTCGTGAAGTTTGAATTATCAACTGAAAAAACTCCCGCTGGAGATCAGCCGCAAGCGATAGAGAAGCTGATGCAGGGATTAAAGAATGGTGAGACACACCAGACGCTTATGGGCGTGACTGGTTCTGGTAAGACGTTTACCGGGGCGAACATTATTCAACAAATCCAAAAGCCGACGCTCGTGATTGCCCACAACAAGACTCTGGCTGCGCAGCTAGCACAAGAGTACCGTGACTTTTTCCCCAACAACGCGGTGCACTATTTCGTGTCTTATTATGATTACTACCAACCTGAGGCGTACATGCCAACCTCAGACACGTATATAGAAAAAGAATCGCAAATCAACGAAGAGATTGATCGTTTGCGACACGCCTCCACTCAAGCGTTGCTAACCCGTAAGGACGTGATTATCGTGGCGTCAGTGTCGTGTATTTACGGTCTGGGTGCACCAGAGCAATACCTTAAGAAACATCTTAAAATAGAGAAGGGGTTTGAGACAACTCGCATGTCTATGCTACGCACGCTGGTAGACATGTATTTTGAGCGTACCAACGCCGACCTTAATCCTGCTCAGTTTCGGGCGGTAGGTAATACGATTGAGGTCATGCCAACCAACGAACGGGTTATATTTCGATTAGGGTTCACTGGGGACAAAATCACCGCCATTACTAAAATTGACCCAGTAACTCGGGCAATATTAGAAGAGCCCGAGGTGTTTTTCCTATTTCCCGCCAAGCACTTTGTGACTCCCGAAGACGAGCGGAAAGTAGCCTACCAAGACATCAAGCTAGAGCTCGAAGAACAGCTCAAGAAATTTAAGAAAGAAGGGAAGCTACTTGAAACCGAACGTATCAAAAGGCGCACCGAGCACGACCTGGCCATGATTCGCGAGGTGGGATATTGCAACGGGATTGAAAACTACTCGCGGCACTTTGATAGACGAGCACCTGGAGCCGCTCCGTACACACTGCTCTCATATTTTCCCCATAAAAAAGACGGCTCGCCAGACTTTCTGACTATTATTGATGAGTCGCACGTCACTATTCCGCAGCTCAACGGCATGTATGCTGGTGACCGCTCGCGAAAAGACACTTTGGTGGAACACGGCTTTCGACTACCCAGTGCCGTGGACAACCGTCCACTCAAGTACGCCGAAATCGACGAACGGCTGGGACAGCGCATTTACACGACTGCTACCCCCGGAAAGTACGAAATGGCCAAAGCCCAAGAGTCAGGCATTCCGATGGTGGAGCAGATCATTCGTCCGACGGGACTGGTTGATCCAGAGATCGACGTGCGACCCATCAACGAAACAAAAGACTACCCCGGACAAATCAAGGATTTTATTACCGAAGCAGAAAAAGTTATAAAGCGAGGGGCACGAGTGCTCGTGACAACACTCACCAAACGAATGGCGGAAGACTTGTCTGAATTCTTGGATGAGAAGAAAATCAACACCAAGTACATTCACAGCGACGTCGATACAATGGAGCGAATTGAGATTTTAACTGACTTCAGACGGGGGAAGTTTGACTGCTTGGTCGGGGTAAACCTCTTACGTGAAGGTCTCGACTTACCTGAAGTGGAGTTAGTGGCCATTCTGGATGCTGATAAAGCCGGATTCCTGCGCAGTGAAACGGCACTGATTCAGACTATTGGCCGAGCCGCTCGAAATGTAAACGGCCGAGTGGTCCTTTATGCAGACGAAATGACTGATGCACTTATCTACGCAATTAGTGAAACGCAAAGACGTCGCGACCGGCAAATTGCTCACAACACTGAGCACGGCATCACGCCAAAGACTATCGCCAAGGAAATTAAGTCCATTGCTGATCAGATGAGAACTAATCATGATGAGACGGTTGAAACACTACTGCAGGTTGATATGGAATTATACAAAAAGAACCCGAAAAAAGTGCTTAAAGACAAGAAGCGTCAGATGGAAGAGGCTGTTTCAGCACTCGACTTTGAAACAGCTGCTATTTTGCGGGACGAAATTCGGTATTTTGAAGAAAGTGATACCAAGAAGAAAAAGAAGAAATAGTGTGAGTTATTAATAATTTCAAAGCATTTAAGTGCTAATATGAAAGTATGTCAGTATTATCGAGCAAAACGGTGTTAGTGGTGGGGCACGAAAACGAACAAATTCACGCCCTAGAAAAATCTCTCAAAGCCCACGGTGTCAAAATTGAGCATATGCAATGTGCTGAAGTGACACCTGAATCAGTTGATGAAAAGAACATCGACATGGTGGTCCTTAACCATCTGCATGATGGTGATTCTTGTTTAGAAATGTTTAAAACATTACACGTTTCAGATATGCGAGGAGTGCTGCCAGTGTTTGCTCTCATAAAAGACGTTGAACGAGAAATACAAGAAGTGCTCGCCCTAGGAGCAGCCGATTACATAACTGAAGAAGAAAGCATCGACTCTATTACCCAGAAAATGAAGGCGATTTTCGGCCAAGGGATGGACTATTCTGGCGCTTCAGTTATAGACATCACCCCAACAGTAGTTCCGGTAGGTAAGCTAGGTACCAAGGTGTACGTCGTGGAGGATGATCCGTTGCTTCGCAACCTCCTTTCAATTCGTTTTGAAAAAGCCCAATTTGAATACAAAGTGAACGGAAATGGTGAAAATGTCGTCGCAGAAGTGGCGGAATTTAAACCAGTAGTGGTAATCTTGGACCTAATGTTACCTGGAAAGGATGGGTTTGAAGTTCTGGAGGAATTAAAGAGTGACGAGTTGACTCGAGACGTCCCAGTTATCGTATTCTCCAACCGTGATGGGATTAACGACCGAAAACGAGCTGAGGAGCTCGGGGCAGCTGGTTTTTATGTGAAAGCAATGACCGACCTGTCTGAACTCGTAACCAAAATTGAAGCTTTCGACTAATAACTGTTGAAATCGGCAATTGACTGGTCGTTAATGATATATAATTACATTATGCGTTCAATTAAAAAACTTTCTCCAAAAAAGACCAAAATTCCTGAGGCTATCGTAGAAAAATCGGTTGTTGCCAATTCCGGGCCAAAAACACCAAGGAAAAAATCTGTTACGGGAGCGCTTGTTTCTACGACCAGTACAAAGAAACACGAGAAAATTGGTAGTTCAGCAGCGACAAAAAGACTAACAAAAAATCCGAAGCACGAATTAGCAGGGTCTGAAAAACAGACTGCAAAAAGAGCCGAAACAGTGCCGGAGGAAGTCACTGTGCCTAGTAATGCCCCCCTGCGTTCGATTGAAAAATCCGATATACATAGAAGTGAATTAAGTTTGTACTGTCAAAAATCTATGTACCGTATTGCTATTGTTAGCGGCCTTTGTTTCCTGTTAATAGGGGCAACCTTCGCCAGTGTAAATGTGTTTGAAGGAACTGCTGGAGTTAAAAACAGCGCATTGGTTGGCAAAGCTTTGGTTGAACCGGTACTCACGAAACTCATTGTACTCAACTCAGTACCAGAAGTTCTCAGTGAACCGACCAAGGTGTCGTTCACCCTAACGAACGTGTATCCAGAATCAGTGGAGTATTACCTGATAAATGAAGCCACTCAAAAAGTCTCTGAAAGTAAAAGAGCTGATAACGTCCAGGAAAATAAGTACTCATTTTTAATCAATCCCGATAATACTCCAGCTGACCAGTATAAGCTCCATATTCGATACACAGAAAAGAGTCTGTTAAAACCGGTAGCTTTGGTTAAGAGAACCGAAGTAGTCGCTCGTTTTTCAATAGTAGATAAAGAAGTCGCAGTTATCGAGCCAAAACCAAACACAAATAACAAGGAGCTCACCAATGATTCTAGTAATATAACAACACAAAAAGACAAGTCAATCAACGATGTGCTGCCCGATGAAATCGACCAAAAAGCAGTCGAGGAGACGGACAAGAAAACAGTTTTGGACAAGTCTTCAGAACCTACAGTCAAGCCCGTCATTGCTGACGCCGTACTTGTAGATAGCCCCGAGACAGAGCTTAAGAGTACACAGCCGGTAGTCGTAGAAGAACTAGAGACAGTCAAGCCTGTGGCTGAGACATTTTCTTTGTCTATCAAAGAAACAACCGTCTCAGGCTTACTAACCATAACTATTAAAACCGCTAGTTTTAGGGATCTTGAGCTTTTTGCCAGACCAGTCACTTCACTCAAATCTCGATTTTTAACTAGGGCCAGTCAACGTTCCGGAGTAAAGGTGTTTATCGTGAACACAGAGACATTTTTACCAAACGGCAGGTATGAATTCTATGCTAAGGGAACAGACGGTGCAGGGAAAGAACAAACAACACCGTCAGTATTAATTACTGTTAAGAACAGCGCCGAATTGCTGTCAGTAATTACTCCTGTAGAGACTCCAAAAGAGTCACCGAGCAGTGAAAAACCAATCGAAATAGCCGAGACTGACGGGTTAGAAGAACCTTTGCAAAAAGAACGAGTCTTTGCTCCTATAAACTTAGCCACACAAGAAAAAGACGTATCAATTATTGGTGACATTCAAGCGGCAAGCGGTCAGCTGTTCAAGCGAGACGCAATAAGAATTACTCAACTGTTGAACAACTACGCATCAGCCAAACAGTCCGGTGATGAGATGTTGGTCAAAACAGCACAAGACGCATTGACAGACATGGAAGTCGAGTTAGCAAACGTGGCCCTTGTGGACAAGAAGTTGGCTGGTATCTCAGATGATGTGATTCTTGATATGTCAGAAAAGTTATCTAATCTGCGAGATAGAGTTGACACTTTCGAACAAATTCGTAAGGAAAAAAGTGGTGGGCAGTCAGCTTTAGATACCGATAAAGATGGGATTCCTGATTACGATGAAGTGAACTTGTATCGAACCAATCCTAACGAACCAGATACCGATGGTGATGGTTTTGCAGATGGTATTGAAATAATCCGCGGCTTCGACCCGCTCGATGATGAAGCAGAGGCGGTGATTGACTTCGAGTCTCCAAAAGAAACACTCGGACTTGTGCAATCAGATGTGCTGAAAGTAGACGAAGTGATTCCGGTCATTAATTCGATAGTCGGCACAAACGATACGAGTGTCCGAACAGAGATTAGGGGGCGAGGTCTACCAAACTCTTTTGTAACACTATATATCTTCAGTTCACCAACTATAGTAACCATCAAAACTGATGCAGACGGTTCTTTTGTTTACACTCTAGATAAAGAACTTGAAGACGGAACGCATGATGTGTTCGTCGCTATGACTGACAACACCGGTTCGATTGTGGCACAGAGTAATCCGTTCTCGTTTGTGAAAGAAGCTCAGGCATTCACACCAGTTGATTCAACAGGTGGTGACGTAATTGGTATCGACACAGCCGCTGGGTCAGTCGGTGCAAATTCATTTAATATTGTGATTGGAATCGGAGTATTAGCCTTTGGTCTGATCCTTATCATGCTCGGCCTCTCACTTCGAATCAGAGAAGATGAGTACGGTTCGGCTGGCGGACGGCACTCAAGTAAAGCGGTGATGGAGGCTGCAATCAAGTCTACGACAGCAAAAAAGACCACATGATTCTACGCGTCCTCAAAACTCTTGAGCAAGGATTCAACGTAATGCGCTTAAATTCTCGATTACTTATGGTCGGGATTTTGGTATTTGTCTTCCCCTTGTTGTTTATTTGGATCACACAGAGCTTCTTTAGTGCTGCCTATAGCAATATCGACAGTTCGCAAAAGCAGAGAGTTAGTATGTTACATGATTCATTGCAAGTCGTCCTCCGAGAAGTTGAAAACACTGATGTTTTGGTAGCAAAACTAATGGAGCAATACATGCAAGAAAATACCGATATCTCTAAAATTCGCATCGCTGAACCAGGACCGGAGGGCACATTAATAACCCATTCTTTTGATCCAGAAGAAGTTAGTACATATATTGTGTCTGACTCACTGTTTCAAAATCTGCCTTTATCCAGCGCCAGCGGAGCTTTTATATACCCAACCACAATTAATGATGTGCGCACGTGGCAAGTGTTTAGTAGCGTTGAAAATGAAAATGTTTCGTATGTTATCTTCTCTGAGCACTCGTTTCAGGTTATTGACTCCGTCATGCTGGCTCGACAACAGTTGTCCTATTTAGGCTTGTCAGCTATTTTCTTGTTCCTGATTGGGCTGTCGTACTGGTTAAACAAGCAAGTACAGTGGGAAAAGCGTCACGAGAAGTTGTCAAAACAAATGGAGGAGCGTGACTTATTTTCAAACATGATAGCGCATGAATTCCGCTCGCCACTAACAGCTATCAAAGGATACGCCAGTTTCTTGGAGGAGTCTGAATCTCTCGTGGCAGAAGATAAGCGCTTCGCTAACAATATTCGAGTCTCTGCGGAACGCTTAGTCTTGCTTGTAAATGACTTCCTGGAAGTGGCCCGGCTCCAATCAGGCAAACTCGAATTCAAATATGAGTTAATCGATGCTCGAGATGTATTGACAAAGGTGACAGAAGACTTGCAAATGACCGCCCAGAAAAAAGATTTACAGTTAATCTACGAGACACCAGCTCAGCCAATTCTTTTGAAGACAGATAGCGCTCGATTAACTCAGGTGGTTACTAACATCGTCAGCAACTCCATTAAGTACACAGAATCAGGTACGATTGAAATTGAGTGCCATAAAGAAGCATCAGAACTCACTATCCATATCAAAGACACAGGCGTAGGTATAAGTGCCGAGAATCAAAAAAAGCTCTTCGCGCCATTTGAGCGATTTGGAGGGGCAGACAAAACAACTGCGGTTGGGAGTGGTCTGGGTATGTGGACCACTAAACAATTCGTTACCCTGTTGGGTGGAAAGATAGGCGTGGAATCAATAAAAGGGATGGGTACGCACGTCATAGTTACACTCCCTGACAATTTGAAAACTTTACTGAAACACGTATAATACCCATTCATATATCTTCGCCCACACGCGGAGGAATTATTTATGTCAAAACCAAAAAAAACATCTAAAGTAGAATGGCAAGCCACTGGCGGCGCCCGCGCAGACAAAATTATTGTTCGTGGCGCCCGTACTCATAATCTCAAGAACATTGATGTCGAGATGCCACGGGGTAAAATGATAGCTATTACGGGGCCATCTGGATCAGGGAAGTCCTCTTTGGCATTTGACACCATTTTTGCCGAAGGGCAGCGACGGTACGTAGAATCTTTGTCTCCCTATGCTCGACAGTTCCTTAACAAGATGCAAAAGCCAGATGTGGACGAAATCTCTGGTCTATCACCAGCTATTTCGATTGACCAGAAATCAGCTTCTCGAAACCCGCGGTCGACCGTTGCGACCATCACTGAAATCTATGATTACTTGCGAATCGTATACGCGCGCATCGGGCAGCCGTACTGTATTGATGTTGATGTGCCTATTCAAAAACTTTCCCAAGACGAAATTCTCGGAATCGTTCTAAAATCGATAGAAGACCGTGAGGTGAAAACCGCTACCAAGAAAGAGTCTGAACGAGTGATGGGGATTGAAGTCTCAAAAGGCAGAGTAAGTGTCTTCTCACCGTTAGTCGTAGGGCGCAAAGGTGAGTATTATCAGCTGCTGTATGACATGCTTGGCAAAGGTTACGAGACTGTCAAAATTGACGGACAAATCAAACAATTGCGAAACAAAATCGAGCTCACGAAAACCAAGCGTCACGACATTGATTTACTGGTAGACGAGATTTACGTCAGTGAGTTTTCTGATGACCCAAAAGGTTCTCGCGAGCGACTCTCTGAAGCAGTTGAGCTCGCGTTGCTCGAGTCAGGTGGTTTAGTCAAAATCGAAAGTCCAGATGGAAGCCAGCGTACGCTCTCTGCTCGCTTTATTTGTCCGGCTGACGGGTCTTCTTTTCCAGAAGTCGAGCCACGCCTGTTCTCGTTCAACTCACCCTATGGTGCGTGTCCAGAGTGTAATGGGTTGGGAGTGGTCGGAATATTCCAAAGCGATGAATGTACGGTGTGTAAAGGCGCTCGACTACGGCCGGAAGCGCTGCGCGTGTATCTCGGTGGTGATGGAAAAAAAGACCTGGGGATGAATATCGTAGGTTTTACGAGACTAACTGTGTCCGAGGCGGCAAAGTTTATCGAGAATCTTAAGCTCACTAAACAACAACAAGAAATCGCGTGGCCAGCTCTGCGCGAGGTAATGGAACGACTCCAGTTTATGAGTGACGTAGGTATTGAGTACCTGACCTTAGAGAGACGAGCCAACACGCTTTCAGGGGGAGAAGCCCAGCGTATCCGACTAGCCTCCCAGCTTGGGTCTGGTCTGGTGGGTGCTTTGTACGTGTTGGACGAGCCAACTATTGGATTGCACCAGCGTGACAACGACAAGCTCATAAAAACCCTTCAAGATCTACGCGACCTAGGTAATACCATTATTGTGGTGGAACACGATCAAGATACTATTTACTCAGCCGACTATTTGATTGATATTGGCCCGGGCGCTGGCGTGCGTGGCGGGAACGTAGTGGTCGCTGATTACATGGAAAAATTGCTCACCGACGAGAAAAACGAGTCGGGCTCAGTCACGCTTGATTACCTGCGCGGAGACACAAAAATCGCTGTCCCCGAACGACGAACCGCAGAAAAGGGCAAAATTCAAATTAAGGGTGGTAAAGCGTTCAACATTAAAAACATGAACGTAGATATTCCGCTGGGCAAGCTTATCTGCGTCACGGGAGTGTCTGGTTCTGGAAAGTCGACGTTTATGTACGAAATCCTCGATCGCAACCTTAAAGCAAGGCTCGACAAACGACACCGAACCGTTAAAACATATAATTGCTCATCCATTACCGGTACAGAGTACCTCGGGCGGTCAGTACTTATCGACCAGTCACCAATCGGAAGAACCCCACGCAGTAACCCAGCGACGTATACTGGAGCATTTACGCATATCCGAGACTTGTTTGCGGCTAGTGGGGAAGCGAGAGCCCGCGGTTGGAAGCCAGGGCGATTTAGTTTCAATGTAAAAGGTGGACGTTGCGAAACCTGCCAGGGGAACGGAATGATTGCGGTAGAGATGCACTTCTTGCCGACGGTATATGTCACTTGCGACGTCTGCGACGGTAAACGCTTCACCAAAGAAACCCTTGAGGTGTACTACAAAGGCAAGAACATCTACGAAGTGCTGCACATGACCGTCGAGGATGCTCACGAATTTTATAAATCAGTACCCGCCATTGAAGAGCGTTTTCGCTCAATGATGGATGTCGGGCTGGGCTACCTAAAAATTGGCCAAAGCGCCACTACGCTCTCCGGAGGAGAGGCACAGCGAGTAAAGATAGCTTCTGAGCTATATCGCCCACATACCCAGAAGACGATCTACCTGCTGGACGAACCAACCATCGGTCTGCATTACGAAGACGTCAAGATGTTGATTAAGATTCTCCAAAAATTAGTAGATAGCGGCAATACCGTAATGGTAATTGAGCACAATCTCGACCTGGTAAAGAGTGCTGACTACGTCATAGATATTGGCCCTGAAGGTGGTGCTGGCGGTGGAAACATCGTGGCTAAGGGAACACCAGAAAACATCGCTGACAATCCACACTCACACACCGGAAGATACCTAAAGAAAATTCTCTAGTAATCTCAACCAAAGCTACAGTAATAATCACCTAAAGAGGTGATTATTTACATTTTTGGTATAGTAGTCCAGATGGAAAAAGCCAACTTACTCAAGAAAAAGCTCCCCGATACACCCGGCGTGTATTTCTTTTTGGGAACCAAAAAACAGATTCTCTATATCGGGAAGGCCACTTCGCTGCGCAACCGCGTGCGCAGTTATTTCTCCAGCGACATTGTTGAAAAACGCTCACAAATCATTGCCAAGATGGTGCAAGAAGCAAAAAATATCGAGTGGACAGAAACCGACAGTGTGCTTGAAGCCCTTATCCTAGAAACAAATCTCATCCGTACTCACAAGCCGCTATACAACACTAAAAGTAAGGACGACAAAAGCTACAACCACTTGGTGATTACCAACGAAGACTTTCCCCGGGTGCTGGTAGTGCGTGGAAAAGACCTCACAGAGAAATTCACGGACCAGGAAATACGGTATCACTTTGGCCCGTTTCCTAGTGGCGGGCTGTTTCGAGAAGCGTTGAAAATCGTCCGCAAGCTCTTTCGCTTCTACGACACCAAGACACCCCTAGGAGAAGAGAAAACACGTATGGCCAAAGGAAAAATTGACTTCAACCGACAAATTGGACTCTATCCCGAAACCACCTCACCCCAAGAGTACGAGAAAACCATCCGTCACTTGAGACTGTTTTTTGAAGGCAAGAAGCGTCAGGTCATAGCGGAGCTAGAAAAAGAAATGATGGCCGAGGCAAAAGTTGAGCGGTTTGAAGAGGCTCATATGATTAAAAAACGCATCTTTGCCCTTAACCACATTCAGGACATTGCGCTGATGAAAGATGATTCACGGGTGTACCGAGATGAAAAACGAGTTCGGATAGAGGCCTATGACGTCGCTCACTTACAAGGCTCTGACATGGTCGGTGTGATGACGGTGATAGAAAGTGGTGAGCCAGCCAAAAATGAATACCGGAAATTTAAAATAAAAGATATCGATAGTGCGAACGACACCGGAGCTCTCAAACAAATGCTCTCGCGCCGGCTGTCGCATCCAGAATGGCCGTTTCCCCAGCTAATAGTGGTGGACGGCAGTACCGCCCAGAAAAACGCCGCAGAGCTCATTTTGCGCCAGCACGCCATGCTGATACCCGTAGTGGGAGTAGTGAAAGATGAACACCACAAACCCGTTCGTATCATCGGCCAGAAAAAACTGCTGGATATACACAAGCATTCTATTTTGCTTGCTAACGCTGAGTCGCACCGCTTTGCCATTGCCTACCACCGCGACAAACGTAGTAAAAAACTTCGGGCGTAACCCTCTTGGGCCGAGTCCAGTTTTCGCAGTTCACCCCAGGGAAAACTCCCGGAGCAACTAATGATATACTAGCTCTATGAAACGAGTAGCTGTACTACGGGGAGGACCCAGTGAAGAATACGCAGTCTCAATGCTGTCAGGTAACGCTGTTTTGAAAGCTCTGCGCGATTCTGAATATCCCCACAAAGATATTGTTATCACCAAGAAAGGGGAGTGGCTTGAGGAAGGGTTCGTGCGGTCACCCGAAAAAGCTCTGGAGGCAGTCGACGTGGTCTTTATCGCCCTGCACGGCTCCTACGGGGAAGACGGTCAGGTGCAACGTATCTTGCAGCGCAAAGGCGTCCCGTTTACTGGTAGCCGTGCCCTGTCTTCCGCTATCGCTTTCAACAAAGAGTTGGCCAAGAACACCATGCGCCCGCATGGATTGCTGATGCCTAAGCACCGGCGAATCCACCGTCACGAACTGGACAGACTCGACGAGGAGATTCCGCACATTTTTAAAGAAGTGGGTCGAGAATTATTCGTAAAGCCACTGTCTAATGGTTCATCACTCGGTGCGCGGCACGCACCAAACGCAGCGGTGCTCAAAGAGTCCTTGCTTGAACTACTAGATACCTACGAACAAGTGCTGGTAGAAGAATTTATCAGAGGTAAAGAAGCGACCGTCGGGGTCATGAACAACTTCCGTGATCAAGCGTTGTACGTACTACCAGTCATCGAAATCGTCCCTCCAAACGGGGAAACAATGTTCTCCCACGAACACAAGTACAACGGTCAGACCCAAGAAATCGTCCCCGGGCGCTTCTCTTATCACGAAAAAGCCAAACTCTCCGCCGCTGCCGCTTTGGCGCATAAGGTCATCGCCTGTGAGCACTACTCACGCAGTGACTTTATCCTCCGGGACGGAGAAGTGTATTTCCTAGAAATAAACACCCTGCCCGGACTCACTACCGAATCGCTATTCCCAAAAGCGGCCGCTGCCGTAGGTCTCAGCTACAACGATCTTATTTCGCACCTGATTGAAATCGCCCATGTGCAAAACCGGTAAAAATAGCCTTGACTTCAGTGACCAGCAACAGTATTATAGTGCGCACTTGCGGGGGTAACCCGTAAAGCCACATATAATATATGGGCTCGTAGCTCACCTGGTAGAGCGCCTCATTTGCACTGAGGAGGTAGCAGGTTCAAGTCCTGTCGAGTCCACCAAACACATCTAATCGCCTCAGGCGATTTTTTTGTTTGGTGGACGCGAAGAAAAGTCTGGGAGACTTTTCGTCAGGGCTTGAAAAGCTTTTGCGGTAGATTCGACTGTAAGGAGAATCTATCCAAAAGGTTACTGTCCATGTAATGGAAAAGTCCTGTCGAGTCCACAACAAAAGCACCGAAAGGTGCTTTTTTGCTTTCTTCTGGACTTGAAAGACGGAAACACGTGGCTCTGCCACAGTTGAGTCGAGGTCGAGAGTACTTAGTAGTATTGGAGCAAAGCAACAATTATACTAAGTAGCTCGTGACCAGGCCCTGTCGAATCCATATTTTCGCAGTGGGTGCTGTATAGTGGAGGCATTGAAACCATGAGAAATCACGCTGCATTAACTACTTCTCTCACCAGATAAACCGTGAAAACTCGTCGGAAAACCCTGCTAAAATTCTCTTTCGTGTTGTTGGTTCTCTTAGGCTACTTCGGCTTTGTCGCACTAGAGTTTGGTCTGACTGATGGACTGCTTGTGACCGCTCTCACGTGGTCGTTCTTTGTCTTGTGTACACCCGTGGCAGACGCGGGGTTTCTGCTGGATTTTCCCCTACGTTTGGTCACCAATATCCGCATGTTTGTGTCGGAAATCTTTGTCTGGGGAATTGCGATAACTCTCAACCTATACACCTATTTCATCCATCCTGAAATCTACCTCAAAACAAAACTCCTGGTCGTGTTCAAACACATCCTTGAACAACCGCTGCCATTTTGGTCAATCATTCTAGTTTCGGCAGTCGGTACCTTCATGTCTATACAGTTTGGTGACGAAATGTATGACAAAGTGAGCCACCAAAAACCCACGCACTTTAATAAACACAAAGGAAAGTATCGCTACGTGGGAATAGTAATACTACTAGTCATCGCGTTTAGTCTGTATACAGCGCTACTCAAACAACTAGGGGTTGATTTCTCTTTCTAAGACACCTCCCACTGGTACCTCCTAAAAGCAGCCCAGCCGCGTGGTATTTTAGTAGTATGACCAACCTCCATATACTCATCGGTATTTTTGCCGGCATCAATCTCTTCGCCTTCTTCATGATGGCCAGAGACAAACGCAAATCAATCCGCGGCAATGGCAAAAGGCGCACCCCCGAAGGAATCATCTTTTTCCTAGCAGCAGCTTTCGGCAGCATCGGCGTATACCTAGGAATGCTCACCTTCCGCCACAAAACCAAAAAATGGTATTTCCAAATCGGCATTCCGCTACTAATTCTGCAGAATCTAGCTACGCTCTACTTGGTGAGTGAAGTGTTTGACGTCAGCTAGGGACCAGTGCCTTGTTTCCGGCAGAGCTGAAAAGAAGAGTTTTTGGGAATCAAACTATTTTGCGCCCAGAGTCTGATCATGACAGCTCTATCAATAACTCAACTAAGGCACGGTTCACTCATTGTTAAATCGTACATAAATGACCCCTTTGTAGTACGATGTATATAACCTAAGATCAATAATCAACTAATCATATACCCATGAACAAAAACATCATCATTTTATTCCTTATTGTTGTAATAGCGGTCGGTGCTTACGTTCTTTTCACCAGTGATGATGGTTCAACTCCGGTGGCATCAGAGACGTCAACTTCAACAATGAATGAACCGGCGGCTCAAACAACAACGCGCACCGAAACAGAAACACCAGTCGAAACTGTTCCGGTAATCAGCGACTATGCTGGTATGACAGTAGCCGAGGCTGAGAGCGTTGCAGCTAAAAACAACACCACGTTTCGAGTAGTTGAAATTGACGGTGAGCCCCAAATGGTCACTGAAGACTACCGAATCGGACGTATCAACGCTGTGGTAGCAGATGGTGTCGTCATTTCTTATAGTATTGAAGGGGAGAATGCGGCAGAGAAGCCAGTAGTAGAAAAAACCGACGGTCATACTAATCCCTATTTCACTGATAACGATATGCACGGTGATATGATGACCGTACAAAACCCGCCAGAGGATACTGATCCTAACAATCATGATGAGATCATTGGCATGACAACTACAGCCGCTAAAGGGTATGCCAGGACTAATGAGGTCGACTTCCGTATCGGTAAAGTTGACGGGGAAGCCATGATGGTTACCAGTGACTTCAAACCAGGAAGAATCACCGCCGAGATTGAAAAAGACATCGTGGTCGGATACAGCGTAGAATAACCACCATCAATTTTCTGCTGTAATTAGCCAGTAGTTACCTCCAAATTAACACCATAAACGCCTAAAATGTACTACATGTTAGGCGTTTATGTACTACAAAAGGTGCATGCACTTCGCTTAGACCCTAGGCGAAGCTCCCAGCGGTACTTCGGCTGCTGGTGTCGGTGCCTCAGGTGCTGGATTGGTGGGGAGGTGGGAGTCGGTACGCAGTTGCTGTACGACCCTGACAATCACCGATATACTTTTAGTATGAACAAAAACCTAACCATAATGCTGGCTTCGGGGGCGATTATTTTGCTTGGCCTTTTTTTCTATTGGTTGCAAGGCGAATCGGCCGTAGATTCAGTAACTGAATTTCCGTCAGAAACTACCTCAGAAACCACCCCAGCAATCCCCGCCCCAACTGACCAACCAGCAATAGAAGAACCAGTGGCCGATCTGCCAGTGACGCCCAGCCCTTTGGAACCTATCGTTGCGTCCAAAGCTTGTTATGTCGGTGGCTGTAGTGGTCAGGTCTGCTCCAGTGAGGAAGGCGTTATTACCAATTGTCTCTACCAAGAAGCCTATGCCTGTTACCAACAAGCCACCTGTGAGCGCCAAACGACCGGAGAGTGTGGATGGACCCTGTCTCCTACGCTGCTAGCCTGCATCGCAGCGTCAGCCGAAGACGGCCCATTTGAAGAAGCTAGGTAAGAGATAGCAGCAAGCGTTTGCGTGGATTAAAATGCCGCTAAACGCGTTTGAGACACGTAGTGCAAAATGCCAAGCGCACATAATCAGTTAAAAAGCTCTAGCGGGGGGGTAGTAGAGGAAAAGTTCCTATCGTAACCAAGCTTTCTCCGAAGGACTGGCCTTCGGAGAAAAGAGCGAGGGCTAGAACTATAACCACTGCAGCTATAATTATCAGGTAGCTGGAACCATAGTGTCTAGTAGGCCCGTCCGTTTTCGTATAGACATCATACGCGCGCGTAAAGTACGTTCAAATACATGGCCTATAGTGTCTTATTTAGCAAGTAACACATGTAGTGATTTAATAATCTTAGGTCGCTAGGTCAATTATTTGATAAGCTATATTTTTTAAACTTCAACACACTGTAAATTTTCACCCCTTTCGTCTGATAGAATAAAAGGAGTGAAAAAAAGAGTTGGAAACAAAATGAGGGTCGTAGATTTCTTCTGCGGAGCTGGCGGTTTTTCGGAAGGGTTTAGGCAGCAAGGTTTTGAAGTTATTCAGGGGATTGATTTTTGGCAACCAGCAGTCGAAACACATAATCTCAATCACAACCTTGATGATTCAGCGAAAAATGTTTTGGATTTTTGGAGTGACAACGCTGCCGATATCTCAGAAATTGACCAAGTAAGGAATACTGAATTCATTATAGGGAGTCCTTCGTGTGTCTCTTTTTCAATGTCAAATAAGTCAGGAAAAGGGGATAAGACTTTAGGAATTAAGTTAATTGAAGCGTATTTACGTTTTATAGCAGTAAAAAAACATCAAACAGATTCAATCCTTCTTGGTTGGTATATGGAAAATGTTCCTCAATCTAAGAATTTTATTAAGTCAGAATACACGTTTGCTGATTTAAGTCTTTCTAAGTGGTCTAAAACTATTGGAAAAAAAACGTCAGACATCGCATTGAAAGTCGATGGTGATGTGCTCAATGCTGGAGACTATGGTGCACCACAAGGAAGAAAGAGATTTATTGCTGGTGAATGGACAAAGACCGGTGAGTTTATTGCACCTAAAGTCACACACTACGTACATGTTTCTTCAGCTGAAGTACGTAATAAGCTACCGAAGCCAAATATTTCCAATAGTTTAAGCTGTATTGACCCTAATTACCCAGCGCTACAGGTAAAAAAGGGAGAGTTAACTGATCATTTTTATGATACGGGACTCTATAGTATAGAGTGGGAGAAAGCAGAACACCTTAAAACAAATCACCCATTCATGGGAAAAATGTCTTTCCCTGAGAATGAAATTAAAACCTGCAGAACAGTCATGGCTACCCGATCTGCTAGTACTCGCGAATCACTTATCTATAAATCAGAATATAACCGAAAGGGAAATGGTGAATATCGGCTACCTACAATTAGAGAAATTTCTTCTTTAATGGGCTTTCCTTGTGTGTATCAGTTTGTCGGGACTGAAGGAGTTAAATGGAAGCAAATAGGAAACTCAGTGTGTCCTCATATGAGTGCTGCTCTAGCAAAAGCCCTTAGAAGTAAAATGAACCTACCAGAAATATCTTTAGATGAGGTCGATTTTTCGACCCTAAAGAAAAATTACGCTAAAATTGTTGACCTTAACACATTTGAGAAAAAAATTTTAAACTTACCTAGAAGGAGGAAGGTAGATGCACGCTTCAGGCGGCATCCTGTTAAAGCTGGGAATATGACAGTTGATTTCTTGAATTATCACCCAGACTCAGCAGACAAAGTTGCTAACGCCTGGTACGTGAGTGCTTTTTTTGGGACGGGAAATGCTCATGGTATGAAAGTATTAGATATCAAAGAGCTTGATGTAATTGAGTCTGAACTTGAAAAATCACTTTCAGATTTTCAATTATTTAAAAAAGAAGTTCAGAAATCCATTTTGACAAAAATAAACTTGCAAAAGGTGTACGAAGAGGATTTAATGCTTACAGAGAAACACAATCCTATTATGCTTGTAAAACAACTGGCACAAACAATAGACCTTTATGATACTCAGAAGCTTAGTGTTGAAAGTAAAGGTGTATTTCCAAAAGAAATTGTTCCAGTATCTCAAATGATGGCAGCGTATGGTCTTCTAAAGCTTATTCAACATAATTAATCCTATATTATGAACAAAGAAACAAGAACTCAAAAAATTGCGGAGCTACTTGATAAAGATGCGTGGGGACATCAAGAAATAATGTGGGAAGATGATTTACAGAGCTTGCCTGTTTACAAAGTTAGGTTAGATTACTTAGTTTATAATAAATATAACGGAAGGATTCTGAGTCGAACTGAATCTATTGAACAGCAGTATGGTAAAGATTACATTAAGGCTGAAACAGAAGACGGAAAGAAGTATATTGCCGATTTACTATGGGAATCAAAGTTAGATAGGAATAAAAAAACAAAGGAAGATATTGAAAAAAATGGCCAAAAAGATGTCGGTATTATAACTCGAGACGGTATCATTATTGATGGTAACAGGAGAGCAATGCTTCTCAATAGGATTAATGATGAAGGTAAGGTTAAAAATCGAGATTATTTCAAGGCAATTATCCTCCCTGTTACCTTAGATGAAAATCGAATTGAGATAGAAAAACTTGAGACTTCGTATCAGATGGGGGCTGACGAGAAACTTGGATACAACCCGATTGAGAAATATCTGAAAGTAAAAAATTTAAAAAACAAAGGGGTATCGGTAGTAGAGATATCAGACTGGATGGGAGAAAGCGAGTCGACCGTTGATGAATACATCGCGGTAATGAAAACTATGGACGATTACCTCGATTATATGTCCTATAATGGAATTTATACACAGTTAGATGGACGAGAAGATCAGTTTATCAACCTCACAAAATGGCTAGATACATTCTATGGTGGTGGAAGCAGCAAGGCATTTGATGGCTATACTGATAGTGATGTAGATGACTTAAAGCTCATATCATTTGACTATATTAGAGTGAAGTATGAGGGTAAAAAATTCAGATTACTAGGATATGGATTAAGTCAGAACCATTTTTTTGGAAATAAACAAACATGGGAAAGTTTTAGGGATGCACACTTTAAAAATATTTCACCACTGTATGATTTGGAGGAGAAAATTAATCTTGATTCTCCAAAACTAACCACTTCTTTAAACTCCCGCGACACTGATTTTACAAACAAAGCTGAAAACTTACTTGATGATAACTTGTCAGATCATCAGCAGAAAATATTTAATCAAAGATATAAGGCTGAGCCAGAAAAACTTATTAGCAAATCAATTGATGCCATTAATGTCGCTAAGGTGAACATTAATGTGGAAAATCCTGAAGTGATGAAAAAGATTGAGGAGTTAAATGAGATTACAACAGCAATCATTCTGGAGAAATCCCCAATGAGTTTATTGAGGAAGGTTTTGAATTTACTTTCCTTAGTTTCAATAGGTGGACATGAAAAAGATAAAGCTGAACTTTTGATTTCGGTAAAGGATGTTGAAAGTGAGGCCTATCAACTGGAAAAGAAAATCAAACAACTAAAATAGTCGTTTTACGTATGTCAAAAATAATATCAATTGATATCCAGGAAGGAAACTATGTCTTGAGTGGTGATATTAAATCGATTTTATGTAACAGACGATTCTTATTCTCTTTAAAAAGATTGAATCATGAGCAAGGAGAGGGGTTTCTCCGTATTCCTTATAATGAGAAAACTAAAATCAATACTCTCCAGGATATCCAAGAGTTAATATCAAAATTTGGATTTGAAGGAAGTCCTCAACAGTCAGTTAAAACTGAACTCATGGCCTATTCCAATGAACAAATAAATTTTAGTCATTTTTCTGAAAAGGCGAAGAAAATTAGAGATAATAAATTTGCAACCAACCCTGAACTTGTTCAAGAATTTAGCGACTTTAAAGATGTCCTAAAAAAAGATGTGGTTAGAACTCTTTATCCACTTCAGATGCTTTCTGCCTACCATATGGCGTTTTCGCAGAATTCATGTAATTTTGCTGTGCCAGGTGCCGGTAAAACATCAGTTGTTTATGGAGCATATGCATATTTAAAAAGTTTACCTAAGGATCATCCAAAATTTATAGATAAACTATTGGTTATTGGACCGCTTTCTTCGTTCGCACCATGGGAAATGGAATTTGAGGAATGTTTTGGCAAAAAAGTAATCAGTCAAAGATTATCGGGAAGTTCAATTATTTCAAGAAGGGATAAAGAGCAACATTTATATTCAAGTACCCCAAAAGAACTTACCCTTATTTCGCATGCGGGAGTGGTAAGTTTTGAAAAAGAAATTATTGATTTTTTGAAACAAAATAAAGTAATGGTCGTGGTTGATGAGGCTCATCGCATTAAAAATGCTGATGGTATTTGGGGAAGGAGCGCAGTTGAGATTGCAAAAGAAGCATCAGCGAGGATTATCTTAACAGGAACCCCGGCGCCAAATGGCTATGAAGATTTGTATAATCTTATTCAATTTCTTTACCCATTCAAATTTCAGGAAATTTTAGGGATTCATTATGAGCAATTAAAGGAATTGACCAAAAACTCAAGCTCTTCAGAAGATGAAAGAGTTCTGACATTCACTAATAATATTAAGCCTTTCTTCATAAGAATTAAAAAGAAAGATTTGAAATTGCCTGTTATTACTGAAAATAAAGTCTCTATTCAAATGGATCCCCAGCAGAGGAAGATCTATGATTTCATTGAACAAAAATATATTAAGTCATTCAAAATCAATAATTCAGAATCTGCTAAAGAGATGTTGAATAAAGCTAAGTTAATTCGTTTAAGACAAGCTGCAACTAACCCGTCACTGCTCTTGAGGGCTCTTGAGGATTCACTTGAAGCTTCAGAATACGGTGATGACCCTAATTTGAATTTTGCCATCAACAATAATGAAACTATTGACGATTCCGAGATATTTAGGGAAATTAAAAATTACAAAAAATGCACAACCCCTCAAAAATTTATAACTATTCTTGATTTAGTCAATACTAAAATTTTGCCAAGCTCAGAAAAGGTAATTGTCTGGTCAATATTTATTCAGAATGCTGAACAATTACTAAATTATCTTGAAAAAAATGGAATTAAATCAAAACTTTTGATTGGAAAAGTGCCTCAGGAAGAACGTGAAATAATTATTTCAAAATTTAATAACCCTACCAATTTTGATTTTCAGGTTGTAATTGCTAATCCGTTTTCGGTGTCCGAATCGATTTCTCTGCATAAAGGTTGTCATAATGCTATTTATATGGAAAGAGACTACAATGCTGCCAACTTTATCCAGTCTAAGGACCGTATACATAGAGTAGGGCTGGATGGTGATGTTGTAACAAATTACTATTATTTGTTATCAAAAAATTCTATTGATACGATAATTGATGACAAATTGGATTTAAAGGTAAAGAGAATGGAGGCAATTATTGATAAAGACATTCCATTGTTTAACAGGATTAATGATGCTGACGAAACAGATGTTATTGATGCACTACTAGAAGATTATGCTAGAAGAACTTAGAAAATTTAATAACCTAGGTACACCATTATATTTCTGGGAGCTTTTAGAGCAGCTCAGAAACGGAGGGAGCTGGTCCCAGGAAGACCTTGAAAAATATTTCTTTAATAGGGTCATTGACGACCGGGGTGTTTTTGATGGATGCATCCCATTGCTGAAACTTTCTAAAATAATTAATGTTAACGAAAGTGGTGATATCGAAATAAAATTTGAATATAAATATATATTCCACAATAAAGAATTATGCCAAGGCGAGTTGCTTAAGGGGGTATTATCTGAACTGCTTAAAGACAGTGAACTTTTTAATATATTTTCTCCTGAATATATTTCGTATGACGTGGTTTATAAGCGGATACACATAGACTTTTCAGCGTTCGGACTTAAATACGCAAATTTGAGAACCCTATTGATTGATTTTGGCTTTTGTGAACCACACCCATATTTTCCAACTAAAAAACTAATAATCTGCCACGAATGGAAGAAATTTTTTGACAAGAATTTTGTTCCAGAAATAAGAAAACGAAAGATGAGCCTTGAGGAGCTCAGAAAAATACTGGAACATCAACAAACCAACGGTGCCGAAGCTGAAGAATTTGTTCTGGAATTTGAGAAAAGACGACTAAATAACAAGGAGGGTGTTCAGCAGGTATCGTTTGATGACGCAGGACTTGGGTACGACATACTTTCATTTAACACTACCGATTCTGTAACTGAAGATCGTTTTATAGAGGTTAAAAGTTATTCGGGGCTGAAACCATATTTTTTCTGGTCCAAAAATGAAGTTTCTGTCGCAGGACGGAATAGGGATAAGTATTATATTTACCTAGTAGACAGAAGTGAATTCAACAATAAGGATTACGAGCCAGAAATAATCTCTAATCCCGTAAAAAATATACTTGATAATGATGAGTGGTCTGTTGAGATTGATAAGTACCATATTACTAAAAAGTAAAAGCAAGTACTATTTTAGTTACACTATTTTTGTTGGGGGTGCTTGTTTGATTTAATTATTTCAGTTTAAGACCCTAGATAGTTTTTGGGTATAATTTTCTGACGCTTAGGTTTTAATAGCTATGTCGTATCTGCGCATATATGATGCTATATTAAAAAAGTATCGTCGGGAGCAAGACCCTATCGTCTTGTCACCGCACTCTATTAATGCAGAGCATAAAGAGCTGAGATTCTATGCAGGTGATGATGTGAAGGTGCAAGGTGTAATGATTCAAGTTTTAAAGTAAACCCATATAAATAAAATCGTCTGTCCTTGTTGTAATAAAAACCCTGAGGTCGGTCTTTCGGAGATATGCCACAGCTCATATCCAAAGTGTCACCATACAGAAGACGTAACATTGGAAAAGTAGTATCAAAGTGCTAATCTTGACATATGAATGGTTCAAAGAAATATAGTGAACTCGTAGAGCGGATGAAAAAGTTTTCGGCTGATCGAGACTGGTCTCAATTCCATGATCCTAAAAATCTGGCCATCTCACTCCAGCTCGAAGCTTCTGAGGTGCTGGAGCTATTTCAGTGGACGAAGGACAACGAGATGAAACCCGGTAAGGACGAAGACATGGCGGATGAGCTGGCTGATGTTCTATATTGGCTCATCATGCTGTCCAACCATTACGACATCGATTTAGTAAAAGCACTAGACAAAAAGATGGATAAAAATGAAGAGAAATATCCTGTTGAGAAAGCTAAGGGTATAGCGGCTAAATATACAGAACTTTAAATATGTCAGAAAAATCTTTACTTGAAATAAGAAAGTATGACTTCACAAGCAATCTACAAAAAGAAATAGAGGCAAATCATTTCGTAAAGAATTGTTGGCCACTTGTATATATTTTGAGTGACGATTCTAGTAAGCAAGCCTATGTTGGAGAAACGACAGACGCCCTTTCTCGTCTCAAAACACACTTAAAAAATAAACAGAAAAGTACCCTCAAGACTGCCCGTCTAATAATGAGCGACAAGTTTAATAAATCTGCAGCCCTGGATATTGAGTCGAACTTAATCAAGTATTTAGCCGGGGACGGGAAATTTACCCTACTCAACGGAAACATTGGGTTAGCTAATCACACTTACTACCAAAAAAAAGAATTGTATTGGGAGATATTTAAGACTCTATGGTCTGAATTAAAAGCGGAAGGACTTGTTAGTTCTTCAATTGATAACATCAACAACTCAGATTTATTTAAATACTCACCGTACAAGACACTCACGGCAGATCAAAGAAAGGGTCTTGTGGAAATAATTCAAGCGCTACTTGATCAAAAAACTAACACGATTTTAGTTCAAGGTGGAGCAGGGACTGGTAAAACAATTCTAGCCACTTATTTGTTCACAATATTACATTCAGACTTAGATGATTTAGACCTGGCTGAATTTGACGATGAGGATTTAAGCTTTATTGATTTAGTACAGAAATTAAAACAACGATATCCTGCACCAAAGGCTGCCTTGGTAATACCTATGGCTAACTTCCGTAAGACTATTGGTCGGGTTTTCGCTAATATTAGGGGTTTACGTACAAATATGGTGATTGGGCCGGCTGAGATAGCTAAAAATAATTTCGACTTACTAGTAGTTGATGAGTCACACAGACTAAGGAGACGAGTAAACTTGGGTGCTTATTTCGGTGCTTTTGATAAGGTGAACAAGAAACTGAACCTACCAAAACTGTCTGGAGATGAATTTGACTGGGTATTGAAAAATAGCTCAAAGAGCATTCTTTTCTATGATGCAGGTCAATCAATCAAACCCTCGGATGTAGAGAGCCCTAAGTTTGAAGCGCTGAAAGCTAGTCAATCCTCTCTAAACATAACTCTCAAATCTCAACTACGTTCAAAAGGCGGAAATGATTATGTTTCTTACATAGATAGACTGCTGAATGTAGAATTGGGTTCTACTGATACTGAATTTAAAGCAGATGATTACGAATTCACACTTTTTGACTCTCTGGACGAGATGATCTCAGAAATAAAGCAAAAGAACAAAACATTCGGCCTTTCAAGATTAGTAGCCGGTTTTTCTTGGGCTTGGATTTCAAATAAAAAGGGACAAGAAGATGAACACGATATCACGATAGGTGATACAAAGCTGCGCTGGAATGGAACGAATACTGATTGGGTGAATTCCTCAAACGCAATAAACGAAGTGGGTTGTATACACACAACCCAGGGTTATGATTTAAATTATGCCGGAATTATCTTTGGTAATGAGATTTCATACGATAAGCAATCAAAACAAGTAGTAATTAGAGCAGAAAATTATCACGATAAAAACGGTAAGCAAAACGTTCAATCATCAGAAGAGTTACAAGAATTCATACTTAACATCTACAAGACGTTGCTCTTACGCTCTATTAAAGGAACGTTCGTTTACGTCTGTGATCCTGAACTCAGAAAATACTTCAAGGAACATATGACCACTAAACCTTCGCAGGAATTAGATAACAGTGCTGCTGTTGAAATATTGCAAGAACCAGTTGTATCACCTTATGCTTCTAGTATGGTTTCTATACCACTCTATAATTCAATTGGTTGTGGTGAACAGATGTACGCAGACTCTAATAGCGAAGAAAATGTAGAAGTGCCCGCCTGGCTTATAAAACCTGGCGCCAAGTATTTTGCACTACGCACCAAGGGAGATTCGATGAATCAACTCGGTATAAACGACGGTGACATAATTCTATGTCAAAAGAACTATCAAGCATCCAGCGGTAGTAATGCAGTAGTGCTTATAGGTGAAGATGCTACCTTAAAGAAGATTAGTTACGAGAAAGACGGACTTGTCCTTATTCCTAAATCAACTAATCCAGAACATCGAATCAGAAAACTAACACAAGATGACGAAGAGTTTAAAGTTTTGGGTGTATTTGTTTGTAAGCTATGACCACAATGTTAAACACCTTTTACAGCTCCGGAGGACCGGCCTCCGTAGTTAGGCCTCCGTAGTTATGCTACAAGAACTTAAATCCTCACTCATCTCACACGCAATAACTGGTAAAATTAAAATATAAATATGGGATTTTGGGAAAGACTAACTACGAAAGAGGAGGACATTCTTGCAAACAAACAAGTAGGTAGGATTTATGTTGCAGATTTTCCAAATGACTATGGAAAGTATATCTCACTAGCAGAGTATGGTTCAGATGATGCTCCAGATGTAGATTATAAAATTTCATCAAAAATTAACTTACGAATAACATACTTAGCAAAAGATGAGAAAATTTCTGGTGTAGAAATATCAAAGTTACACGGCAGTAAGTTAGAAAAAATAAACTTCACTACCCTAGATTTTGAAAAGATTTTGCGATTACTTCAACTTTTTTCTGAGCTAGACCTAAAGTCTATCGCGAATAAATCTATCGTTTTAGACGAGTCGATTGTCAGTAATACAGAAGAGCTATCTAAGCTTCTGACACTTATCGCTGCTGATCCACAAGGTAAAGAAAAATTTACAGAAGTTGCGGCTAACTTTAGTTTGATTGGAGTCGGGGATATAAATCAATTAGCAGATAGAAAACAAAGCATCGAGCTATTTGATAGTATTTTAAATGATGAAGTAGAATTTGCTAAATATCAAACATGGCTCGGCGTTGGTAAGCCAGAAGAAGTGTGGCAAAGATTTTTTTCAGCCAATCCTTGGATACTCGGAACAGATTTTGTGGAAATATTAGATGAAAGAAAAATTGATGTAAATAACATTACAGATTATTTACTTAAATCATTCGATGGTTTTGTAGACATCGTAGAATTAAAGTTGCCGACTGCCGAATTCTGGACAAGCGAGAACATTCCTCGGAGCGAATTAACTCAGGCCTCTATGCAGTGCAATCGTTACATCCTGCAAACTGAACGTAAGGTGAACGACCTGGAGTTTAATAAAAAAATTCAAGGAACACCGATTGCTAAACCTCGTATCACTCTTATTTATGGAAGATCATCAGATTGGAACGATGATCAGAAAGAATCTTATAGAGTGTTAAATTCTAGCTACACAAATTTAAGTATCTTAACCTATGATCACTTACTTGAAAGAGCTAAACGTGTACTTGGTATACTCGAAAGTGAGACAGTTAGTGCAGCTAGTACACCAGAAGTGTAAATTTCACTTATTAAACTATTTAATATCTGCGCAGGACGGGCCTACGCATATTTTATGTGAAATGTCTGCCGGGCATTTCTACGTCGTGTGACATGGGTTCGAACAAAAATAGCATCCGTTGCTGTCAGTGTAGGTTTGTTTTGCTTTTCTGACAGCTGGGCTACAACTAGAGAGGTCCCCGAGATAGAGACGGTTTTCAGGGTCAGGGAGTTTAGAGCAAGTGCTCTCGTGTATTTCATGATCTCCGCTAACACGCTGTGCAACGGTTCGTACGTAATGACGCATAGGTTCTTTTTATAATTTACACAATACATGGATTTGTCTTACTCATATATTTTACTAGTGTTTTACATGTTTACAACTTGACTTGTAAAGTTTTACATTTCGTACTATATTAAAGGTAAGTTAATCCACTTTATATGGCTACAAATCTATTGAAGCAGCGAAAAGAGCTGGGCATGTCACAGTCGGAGTTGGCAAAGCGACTAGGAATGTCACGTCCGACTCTTATGAGGGTCGAGAAAGGGGAGCGAGCGCTTACTTCCACCGAGATATCGGCGCTAGATGCGGTACTGTCTTCTGTCGCGGAACATACAGACAAGGCAGAGATGCGCATCAATATTCCCGAACAAAACCTGGAGAAATTCAAACAGGTGCTTTTGTATACTTTGGAAAAAGTTGGCGCTAAGCCAAACGTAGGGATGACCGTTCTATATAAGCTATTCTATTTCATGGATTTTGATTTCTATGAAAAGCACGAACGACAACTTATGGGGCTGACGTATATTAGAAATACACATGGGCCGACACCGCGGGAGTTTGTATCAGTGGTTGAAAGCATGAAAGAGAACGGGGAACTCATTGAAGTGAAGTCTAAGTACTTCCAACATGAACAAAAAAAGTTTTTACCAAAAAACGAACCTGATCTCTCGCTCTTAACTGGACAGGAGCTGGAGCTGATTGACGACGTTTTGCAGCGATATTCAGACAAGTCAGCGACCACACTATCGGCTATGACTCATCGGGACACGCCATGGTTATCGACCACAGAAGGTGAGAATATCGACTACGAACTAGCATTTTATCGGCCGGAGGAATTTTCGGTACGCGACTACGGAGAGCTATAGAATTGAGATATGGAATTTTCAGAAAGCGACGAATTCAAGAATGAATTTAAAACTTGCTAGAAAATATCCAACTTTAAGTGATGATTTGGACGTGGTGAAAAGTATCATTGCTGTGACACCGAAGGGAAACGGCACAAAACATTGGAATACGTTGAAACAAGACAAGCAAGATAATCGCATTATCAAAATGCGGATGATGTGTCGGTCGGTGAAAGGCTCGCAGTTTCGTCTAGTGTACTTTTATAATGGTAACAATGTAGAGGTTCTTTTTATAGAGCTATATTTCAAAGGCAATAAAGAGCGAGAGGATGTCGAGCGGATTAAGGACTTTTTTGCTAAGCAATCACCATTATGACTCACTAAGCAGAGTCTTGGCTTTAGCCGTAAGCACCCACATCTTCAATTTGCACTTTAGCCTCAGAGAAAGTATGCTTTTGCGATGGAAATAGCCCCTCATTCTGTTAGCGCGTATCTGGAACGTCTGAATATTTATCTGCAAAAAGCGCAGGCCTCGGTGGTTGGTGAGGTGAGTCAAGTCAATGACCGGGGTCATGTGTATTTCACTATTAAAGACCAGCAAGAGAATGCGGTGCTGGAGTGCATTATGTGGAAAACGCGCTACCAGTACTCAGGGATTACTCTAGAAGTCGGGCAGGAGGTGCTGCTAAAAGGGAAGCCAAGTGTCTATGCGCCGATGGGTAAGATGTCTTTTGTGGCCGACTCAATAGAGTTGGTTGGTGAGGGAGCACTTAAAAAAGCGTACGATACGCTTAAAGCTAAACTACAGGCCGAAGGGGTGTTTGCGCCAGAAAAGAAACGCGCGATTCCTGATTTTGTGAAAACCATTGGGGTGGTGACCTCAGCCCATGGAGCGGTGATTCACGACTTTATGAATAATCTGGGGCGCAATGGTTTTAAGGTAAAGTTGATGCATACGACGGTTGAGGGAGCTGAGAGTGGTAAGGAGCTGATTATGTCACTCAGGGCGTTTAAGAAGCAAGATATCGATGTATTGGTGCTCATCCGGGGCGGTGGGTCGATGCAGTCCTTGGTCGGGTTTGATAATGAGGTATTGGTCAGGGAGATTGCGGCGTACCCGGTGCCGGTGCTGGCTGGGATTGGTCACCATGAAGACGTGACCCTCGCGTCTTTGGCTGCAGACCTGACGGCCTCTACGCCGTCGATTGTAGCGACCAGCATAAACGAGTCGTGGACGCAGGCGAGGCAAGTGGTCAATATCAGTGAACAGCTCATCGCCAACCGCTACGCTACTGCCTTGCGAGACACCAAGGATTCTCTGCAAGCGTCGTATGAAGCAGCCACCACACACCTGGAGCAGTTTTTTGCCGAATACGAAAAGATTCAGAATTTTATAGAGTATCGATTGGGAGCCTTGAGTGAGTCAGTGAAAAATACTGCTACGACCCTTGATAGCTACTGTGGATCGTTTGTTCACACTATCTCGCGCACCATCACTACCGTTCGTGAACGAACTGCGGCAGTCGAGTCTCAAGTGTTTGCAAGCTACACCCGTGCGGTGAAGAATACGCACAGAGAGATACAAGAACTAGATAAAAGCATTAGCTACAGCAACCCTGAGCGGCAGCTGTCTCTGGGGTATAGTATCTTAAGAAAAAACGGTAAGATTGTAAAAAAGGTCGCTGAGATACAGTCTGATGATCAGCTTGAAGTGCAGTTAGGAGACGGAGTTATTACCACTAAAGCCCTATAATATGACCCAACGCAAAAAAGTAGATTTAAGTAAGAACCTAGAATCACTAAAGGAGATTTCTAGCTGGTTTGAGGAGCAGGGTGAGGTAGACGTGGAGAAAGGGTTAGAGAAAGTGAAACAGGCAGCCACTCTTATCAAAGAAAGCAAACAACGTCTGCAGGAAGTCGAGAACGAATTTGAAGAAATTAAGCGCGATATTAGTACCGTCGAGACTGACTAGGGTGGTCTTTGGGTTATTGAGGGCGTGCAACCAGCGGGGTAAAAATGGTAAAATGGAAGCCTATGAATAAAATTGTCTGTCCTAACTGTAAAACTGCTTTTGATATGGATGAGGCGGGGTTTGCTGATATTTTGAAGCAGGTGCGGGATGAGGAGTTTGCGAAGGAATTGGCTGAGCGTGACCGGCGGTTTGCGGATGAGAAGGCGAGTGCGGTAGCCTTGGCTGAGGCGAATTTGAAAAATGAGTTGCAGTCTGGCCTGGCTGTTAAAGAAGCGGAGCTGCAGAAAGATCTGGCGCAGCGGGAGGCTGAGCTGGCTGAGCTGAAATCAGCCATGTCCAATGCCGAGCTGCAGAAAAAGCTGTCAGTGACCGAAGCCGTTACCGTCGTGGAGAAAGAGCGTGATAGTCTGACGGCCAAGCTACAAAACCAGGAACACGAGAATCAGCTGCTAGCGACTTCTTTGAAAGATAAGTACGAGAGTGAAATTAAGCTCAAGGATGATGCGATTGAACGGCTCAAGGATATGAAGCTCAAGCTCAGTACCAAGATGGTAGGGGAGACGCTTGAGCAGCACTGTGAGACGGAGTTTAATAAGCTCCGCGCAACCGGCTTTCAAAACGCCTACTTTGAGAAAGATAACGATGCCGCTACGGGTAATAAGGGTGACTATATCTACAAAGAGAGCGATGAGGAGGGGAACGAAATCACCTCTATTATGTTTGAGATGAAAAATGAGCTCGACGACACCGCTACCAAGCACCGGAACGAGGACTTTTTGAAGAAGCTCGACAAAGACCGTACAGACAAGGGGTGTGAGTATGCCGTCTTGGTATCACTCTTGGAGGCGGACAACGAATGGTACAACACGGGAATTGTCGATATGTCACACAAATACCCCAAGATGTACGTCGTGCGGCCGCAGTTCTTCGTGCCGATGATTACCCTGCTGCGCAACGCCGCTTTAGGCTCACTGCAGTACAAGTCTGAGTTGGCGTTGGTGAAAAATCAGAATGTGGACATTACCAACTTTGAGGACAACTTAGGCAAATTTAAAGAGGGCTTTGCTAAGAACTTTGATTTGGCCAGTCGGAAGTTTAAGACGGCGATTGAGGAGATAGACAAGACTATCGATCACCTACAGAAAACTAAAGACGCGCTCTTGTCCTCGGGAGACAATCTCCGTCACGCCAACAACAAAGCTGATGAGTTGACCA